>Ga0209909_100063_pt1 | contig 242676 bp, 223 predicted proteins | sample FECB22metaG_FD_188302 | JGI IMG/M metagenome (GOLD analysis project Ga0209909, IMG submission 188302) | Cyanobacterial communities from the Joint Genome Institute, California, USA - FECB-22 (SPAdes) (version 3) | ecosystem: Environmental > Aquatic > Thermal springs > Hot (42-90C) > Microbial...
GCCCCTCAGCCCACCCGCCAGCACCCCAAACACCACCACCAGACCGCTCGACCTCCGCCGATCAGCCCCCATCCACACCCATCACCACACGACAGCCGCCGTTTCGCAGAGGCCTCGCGAAAGCGGGAACCCACCGCGCCGCGTGTCGGACCGGCGGGAAGGTGGACCCCCGCTTTCGCGGGGGCGACAGGGTACGGGTCAAGACTTGCGCCGGCCGGTATCAGAGCTTCGGACGCGCGCGCAGCTCGTCCCTGATATCCGCCAGCAGCGCCTCGGTCGCGGTCGGGCCGGTCGGCGCGGGCGCCTCGGGCTCCGGCTTCCGCATGCGCGAGAGCACCCGCAGCATCCAGAAGATGGCCATCGCGACGATCAGGAATTTGATGATCGCGTTGATGAACATGCCGACCGCGAGCACCGCCGCGCCACCCTCGCGAGTCGCGGCCAGCGTCGGCCGGCGCTCGCCGGTCATCACGACGAAGACGTTGGAGAAGTCTATACCGCCGATCAGCAGGCCGATGATCGGATTGATGAGGTCTTCGACGAGGCTGGCGACGATGGCCGTGAAGGCAGCGCCGATGACGATACCGACGGCGAGGTCAATGACGTTGCCCCGCATGATGAAGGCCTTGAACTCCCGCAGCCAGGCGGGCTCGTTCAGCGGGATGGAGATGGGCGGCTGCATGCGGGGTCTCCGAGTCGTGCGCGCGCATGTTGCTTGCGGATGGTGTGACCCGCCAGCGGAAAGTCACCGCGGTGATTGCGTCGTCCCGCACCAGATTCTGATCAGCCCCGCGATCACCGTGACGCCGCGCCGGTAATCCGCGACGTCCACCCACTCGTCGCGGCCGCCATTCTGCGTCAGGTCGCCGCAGAGCGGGCCGAGCCCGACACAGGGAATGCCGGACTGCACCATCGGGTTGCGGATGTCGGAGGAGGTGTGCAGCGGATTGATCTCCGGCACCTGGCCGGTGCCGAGCCGCACCGCCTCGCTCGTCGCGGTCCAGAGCGGATGATCGAGCGCCACCTCGGCACCGGTGACGCCGGACAGGAAGGCCAATTGCGGCGGTGACTCGCGGAGAAAGTCGTCGGACGCAGCCGCATCGGCCACCGCCGCCTCGATTTCCGCCTGCACCTCGGCCAGGCTCTCGCCGGGCGGGAAGGCCAGCGCGCAGGAGAGCTGGACGGCCGGCGGCACGCGGCTCGCGCGCCCGTCGCCGAGCGCGCGGATGTCGCCGACGAGCAGGTTGGTGGAGCGCCCGATTGCCGCGTGCAGCGCCGCGTGATGCACGCGCGCGCCGCGCCTAGCGTCGAGCGCGCGCAGCGCGGCCAGCACGACCGCCGCCTTCTCGATCGGGTTGACCGCGAGATGCGCGAAGGCCGTGTGGCCCGGCTCGTTCGTCGGCGGCAGCCGGCCCGGCACCGTGATGCGGAAGATGAGCTGGCCCGCGGCGAGTGCCTTCACCTCCCGCATGCCGATGCCGGATTCGGCGGGGTGCAGATAGACCGCGGCGTCGGCGTGGACGCCGCCATGCAGCAGCGCGTGGACGCCGCGTGCGTGACGCTTCGACGGCGTGCTGGCGAGCACCACGTCGCCCAGCGGCCGAAGCCCGGCGTCGCGCAGGCTGCGCACGGCCTCGACCATCGTGGCGACGCCGGCCAGGTCGTCCGCCACGCCCCAGCCATGGATCCGCCCGGCCTCGATCTCGCCGGCGAAGGGATCGTGCCGCCATCCGTGATCCGGCTGGAACGCCTCGCCATCCGGGTGGGCGAAGAGGATGAGGCTGCGGCCGCCGCCGGTGCCGGGCAGGCGCGCGAGCACGGCCACGCGCTCCTCCGCCGCCATCGCCGCCTCGGCCGCGAACTCGTCGTGCAGCCTGATCTCGGCCGGGCGGTAGCGACGCCGTTCGACGATGCAGCCGAGCGCCTCGCAAGCCGTGGCGACGCGATCCTGCACCGCGTGCTCGCCGGCGGACTGCAGCCGGATCAGCTCGCGCAGGAAACCCACCGCGGCGTCATCCATGTCCTCGACCCCCTGGCCTTGCAGCGCCGATCGTCGGGTGCGTGGCGTGCGCCGTCAACGCGCGCTTGCGGCGTGGGCGCGAAGCTGCAAGCTGTGGGGTCAACGCCGCGAACATCGGGGGAGCGCACGCGCGCATGATGCGGCTGGTCATCGGGGCGAAGTGGTCGTCCAGCTGGACGATGCGCGGCTGGCTCGCCTGCCGGCTCTCCGGCTTCGCCTTCACCACGGAAACGCTGTTCCTCTCCCGCCCCGACAGCAAGGCGAGGCTCGCCGCGGCCTCGCCCACCGGCCTGATCCCCGTGCTGGACCATGACGGCTTCCTGGTGACCGACACGCTGGCGATCGCCGAATACCTGTGGGAGCTGGCGCCGCACTCAGACATCTGGCCCGCCGAGCTGCGTGCCCGGACCGCCGCGCGCATGTCCGCCGCCGAGATGCACGCCCACTTCGCGGAACTCCGCGCCGCGCTGCCGATGAACCTGGTCAAGCGCTGGCCGATCGCGAACGGCATCCCCTCCAACGCGAAGCTCCTCGGACGCCCGGGCGTCGCGGCGCAGGTCGCGCGCGCGCAGGAAAGCTGGCGACAGACCCGCGCGACCTGGGGCGCCGGCGGCCCCTACCTGTTCGGCGCGCGGTTCTGCTTTGCGGATGCGATGTGGGCGCCGATGGCGAGCCGATTTCGGACATACTCGGTGGAGCTGGCGCCGGAGGCGCAGGCCTATGGCGAGGCGGTGCTCTCCCACCCGCATGTCACGGAGTGGATTGCAGGGGCAGAGGCCGAAGCGCGTGAGGTCGGCTGGGAGGCTTGCGCTGCCTGGCCGTGACCAGGCAGCGCGCAGGTCTTACCGGCTGCCGCCACCGTCGTTCACGCCGCGGGGCGTGTCGGGATTCTGCTCGACCGTGGAACGGGCGCCGAGGCTGGAGCCGCCGCCGCTGGCGGGCGTCGGCGACGTCACCTGGGATCCGCCCGATCCCGTCCGTGCCGGCTGATTCTGCGTACAGGCCGTCGCAAGCAGCGCGAGCAGGGCAGGTGCCATCCATCGTGTCATCGGTGCGCGTCTCCGGCACGACCGCGCGCCCGATGCGTGCGGCACGGTTCGGCAACGCTCCCTGCATCGCGATAGTTGCGCGGCTGCGCGGGCACGAGCCCCGTTGTTCTCGACCGCGTTCCCATGACGCCTCTGCGCACAGGTTCAAACACGGGTCTGCATGCGAAACAATGCCACTGGCCGCATGGCGGATGGGGTGGGATTCGAACCCACGAGACGCTTTCACGTCTACACACTTTCCAGGCGTGCGCCTTCGACCGCTCGGCCACCCATCCAGCGCAGGGCCGGGGTTCTAGACAGCCGGCAGGGTGCCGGCAACCCTCGTGCCGGCAACCCTCAGCGCCGGACGCTCCTCGCCAGTTCGGCCAGTTCGCGGTTGAAGCGGGGTGCGTCCTCCCAGAAGGGGGAGTGGCCGATCTCCTCATAGGTGGAAAGGAGCGCCCCGGGCGCCCAGCCGGCGGTCTGCTGGGCCATGGCCAGGTTGATGAGCCGGTCCCGCAGCCCGTGCGTGACGAGGACGGGGATGTCCAGCGCGCGCAGCGGCGCCTCGTAATTCGCCGTCCGGCCGCCGAGCGACAGGCGGGCGTGGCGTGGGACCATCATGTTGAAGGCGAGCATCGTCTCGAAGTCGCCGGTAACCGGCTGGGTCTCGAAGCATTCGCGCAGGAAGGAGACGGTGCCGCGGATCGCGGTGGCCGGGTCCGCGCTCGTCATCGCGCCCAGGAAGCGCACGCCGCGTCCGAAGCCGGCAGGGTTGCCGGAGGAGATCGCGCAGACCCAGTTCATCGCACCGATCGCGCGGTGGCCGTGCACCGTCAGGTAGTCGCCCATCACCCGCCCGCCATAGGACCAGCCGACGAGCACGGGGCGTTGCAGGCCGACGGTCTCGATCACCGCCTTCACGTCGTCGGCCCAGAGCTGCGGCGTCCGGTAATGGGTGTCGCCGACGGGCTTGTCGCTCATGCCGTGGCCGCGCAGGTCCATCGCGACCAGGCGGAATTCGCGCAGCAGGTCGGGGTCGGAGGTCTGCCGGTCCCAGGACATGGCGGCCTGGGCATAGCCGTGGATGAGCAGAATCGGCTGGCCGTTCGGGTTGCCGTATTCGTAGGCCGCGATGGTCAGGTCATCCGGCGTGCGCACCGCGTGCGGACGGTAGGGCAGGGATGGCGCGGTCGGCGCCTGCGCCGCGGGCGTCTGTGCCTGCGCCAGCGTCGCGGCTCCCGCGGCGCCCATGGCCAGCATCCCGCGCCGGTCGGTGATCATCGTCCCTCTCCCTTGCGTCGTGCGGAGCGTTCCATGCCCGCCGCGCACGCCGCAAGGGAATAGCGTGCGTCAGTCCGCGTATTGCCCGGCCGCCTGGATCAGGGGCCGCCACTTCGCGATGTCCTCCTGCCAGAAGGTGCGGTGGAGCTCCGGCGTCGCGCGCGCGGCCGGCACCGGGGCGGTGCCGAGCTCGGCGAAGCGGCGGCCAAGGTTTTCGTCGCGCAGCGCGACGAGGAGGGCGCGGTTCAGCCGGTCCACGATCGGCCGGGGCGTGTTCCGCGGCAGGTACAGGCCATGCCAGACGCTGACCTCGAAGTTCGGCAGGCCGGCTTCGCCCGCGGTCGGCAGCTCGGGCAGGGAGGCCACGCGCTCCCGCGTCGTCGCGGCATAGGCGCGGATCGTGCCGGCGCGGATCTGCTCGGTGGTGTTGGTGGTCTGGTCGCACATCAGGTCCACGGTGCCGGCGACGAGGTCGTTCATCGCCGGGCCGGTGCCGCGGTAGGGCACCGTGGTCAGCGGCGTGTCGAGCGCCTTCTGGAACAGCAGCCCGCAGAGGTGGCTGGCCGCACCGACGCCGGCATTGGCGAGGTTCAGCTTGTCGCGTTCGCGCCGGGCGAGCGCCACGAGTTCGGCCAGGTTGTTGGCCGGCAGGTTGCGCCGCCCGACGAGCGTCATCGGCACCTCGGTCACCAGCCCGACGGTCTCGAAGCCGTTCACCGGATCATAGGCGAGGCGGCGATAGAGCGTCGGCGTGGTCGCCATGCCGATGTGGTGCAGCAGCACCGTGTAGCCGTCCGGGCGTGCCTGCGCGGCGCGCTGCGCGCCGAGCGTGCCGCCCGCGCCGCCCACATTCTCGACGACCATCGGCTGGCCGAGGTCGTTCCCCATCACCTGCGCGATCAGCCGCCCGACCGTGTCGGTGGGGCCGCCGGCCGCGAAGGGAATGATCATGGTGACCGGGCGCGTCGGATACTGCGCCTGGGCGAGGGCGGGGCTGGCGAGGGCCGCCGCCGCCGCGCCCAGCAGGGCGCGCTTGCCGAGGAGGATCATGTGGTCTGCGTCTCCCTTGAGCCTTCGGCCGATGCGGCCGTTCATGTCGTCCCGATGTAGGTCAACCCCGGCCGGCGCACCAGTTCCTTGCGGCCGCGGGCCGATCAGGCATCCATCTTGAGCGCGGCAATGAAGGCGCTCTGCGGGATCTCCACCTTGCCGAACTGGCGCATCCGCTTCTTGCCCTCCTTCTGCTTCTCGAGGAGCTTCCGCTTCCGCGTGATGTCCCCGCCGTAGCATTTGGCGGTGACGTCCTTCGACAGCGCGCTGATCGTCTCCCGCGCAATGACGCGGCCGCCGATCGCGGCCTGCACGGGGATCTTGAAGAGCTGGCGGGGGATCAGCTCCTTCAGCTTCTCGCAGATCGCGCGTCCCCGGCGCTCGGCGGCGCCGCGATGCGCCATGAAGCTCAGCGCGTCCACCGGCTCGTTGTTGACGAGGATGGAAATCTTGACGAGGTCGCCTTCCTCGTAGCCGTCCATCTGGTAGTCGAAGCTCGCATAGCCGCGGGAGACGGACTTCAGCCGGTCGTAGAAGTCGAACACCACCTCGTTCAGCGGCAGCCGATAGACGGCCATGGCGCGGTTGCCGACATAGGTCAGCTCCACCTGCCGGCCGCGACGCTCGTTGCAGAGCGTGAGCACGGGGCCGAGGTAGTCGTCGGGAACGAGGATCGTCGCCTTGATCCAGGGCTCGTCTATCGTGTCTATCACGCTGCCGTCGGGCATGTCGGCGGGGTTGTGCAGCTCCATCTCCTCGCCGTTCGTCTTCTTGACCTTATAGACGACGGACGGCGCCGTCGCGATCAGGTCCAGGTCGAACTCGCGGGACAGCCGCTCCTGGATGATCTCCAGGTGCAGCAGGCCGAGGAAGCCGCAGCGGTAGCCGAAGCCCAGCGCGGCGCTTGTCTCCGGCTCGTAGTGAAAGCTTGCATCGTTCAGCCGCAGCTTCGCCAGGCTCTCGCGCAGCTTTTCGAAGTCGTCGGCCTCGATGGGATAGAGGCCGCACCAGACGACGGGGATGGAGGGCTTGAAGCCCGGCAGCGGCGACGACGCCGGCGCGCGGTCGTCGGTGATGGTGTCGCCGACATTGGTGTCGGCGACCGTCTTGATAGCCGCCGTGACGTAGCCCATCTCGCCCGGGCTGAGCCGGTCCACCGGCACCATTTTGGGTGCGAAGACCCCGACCTGCTCGATGGTGTGGGTGGACCCGTTCGACATCATGCGGATGCGCTGGCCCTTGCGCAGCTCCCCGTCCTTCACGCGGACCAGCACGACGACGCCGAGATAGGCGTCGTACCAGCTGTCCACGAGCAGCGCCTTCGTCGTGGCGGCCGCATCGCCCTGCGGCGGCGGCAGCCGCGTGACGATCGCTTCCAGCACGCCTTCGATGTTGATGCCGGTCTTGGCGCTGATCATCACCGCGTCGGACGCATCCAGGCCGATCACGTCCTCGATCTGCGTCTTCACCCGGTCCGGCTCCGCCGCCGGCAGGTCAATCTTGTTCAGGACCGGCACGATCTCGTGGTTCGCGTCTATCGCCTGATAGACGTTGGCCAGCGTCTGCGCCTCCACCCCCTGGGAGGCATCCACGACGAGTAGCGAGCCCTCGCAGGCCGCCAGGCTGCGCGAGACCTCGTAGGCGAAGTCCACATGGCCCGGCGTGTCCATCAGGTTGAGCGTGTAGGTCTGCCCGTCCTTCGCCTGGTAGGCGAGGCGGACGGTCTGCGCCTTGATGGTGATCCCGCGCTCGCGCTCGATATCCATGTTGTCGAGCAGTTGTTCCTTCATCTCGCGCGCCGTCACGGCGCCCGTCGTCTGAATCAACCGGTCGGCGAGCGTGGACTTGCCGTGGTCAATATGCGCGATGATCGAGAAGTTGCGGATGCGGTCGAGGGGAACGTCGGTCATAGGGCGCCTGTGGATTCACGGCCCAAATAGGGGTTGAGGGCCGCCGGGGGAAGCGGCGCCCCTGAGAGCACCCGCCAGCAGCGTGCCCAGCGCGGCGTCCAACTTTCCAGAACCGTTTCGTGGACCGGGCGTTGCCGAACGGGATCGCGACAGAACCCCGCTTCGGAGGACATATCCTTGCATCTGCCCCGTCTCACGCGCCGCCGCGGCGCGCTGCTCACGGCTGGCCTTTTCCTGGCCGGCTGCCAACAGATCGAAAACCTGACCGGCTCCGGCACCGTCGCCGGCTCGTCCACCGGCGGCGGCGGACCCTCGGCCGGCGGCCAAGCGACAGTCGCACGGGCCAATCCGGACATGGCCGCCGTCCTCCGGGCGCTGACCGAGCTCGGCGCGCAGCCGCTCGAGACCCTGTCGGTCGCGCAGGCGCGAAGCCAGCCCTCGCCGGCGGATGCGGTGCGGCGGGTGATGCAGGCGCGCGGCATGTCCACCGCGCCGCGGCAGGTCGCGCAGGTGCGCGACATCCAGGTGCCGACGCAGGCCGGGCCGATCCCCGCGCGGCTCTACGGTCCGGCGAGCGCCGCGGAGGGCGCGGCGCTGCCGATGATCGTCTATTGGCACGGCGGCGGCTGGGTGATCGCCGACCTCGACACTTACGACGCCTCGGCGCGCGCCCTGGCCGCGGAGACCGGCGCCATCGTGCTCTCCGCCCATTACCGGCAGGCGCCGGAGCACAAATTTCCCGCGGCGCATGAGGATGCGGTCGCGGTCTATCGCTGGGCAACGACGAATACTCGGCGCCTCGGCGCCGACCCGAACCGGATCGCGGTGGCGGGCGAGAGCGCCGGCGGCAACCTGGCGATCAACGCGGCGATCGTCGCGCGCGACACCGGCCTGACGCGGCCGGTGCACATGGCGCTGGTCTATCCAGTGGCCGGCACCGACACGGACACGCCCTCCTATCGCGAGAACACCGCCGCCGTGCCGCTCTCCCGCGCGGGTATGCTGTGGTTCGTGGACAAGGTCACGCGCTCCCAGGCCGACCTGCAGGATCCGCGGCTGGACGTCGTCGGCCGCGCGAACCTCGCGGGCCTGCCGCCGACGACGATCATCACGGCGGAAATTGACCCGCTGCGCAGCGAGGGGCAGACTCTGGCGGAGCGACTGCGCGCGGCCGGCGTGCAGGTGGAAGCGCGCAACTTCACCGGCGTGACGCACGAGTTCTTCGGCATGGCGCCGGTGGTGCCGGAGGCGACGGCGGCACAGGCGCTGGTGGCCGCGCGCCTGCGCAACGCGTTCGGCGGGCGGGTGCCGGTGGCGTCGCGCTGAGGATGGCGGCTGCGCGGCGCCTCAGCCGCGCAGCACCGCCCCCGTCGCCTTCGCCACCGCCGCGACCACCTTTTGCCCGGCCGCCTCAATCTCCGCGTCGGTCAACGTCCGCTCGCGCGGTTGCAGCGTGACCTGGATGGCCAAGCTGACCTTGCCCTGCGGCAGCTTCTCGCCGTCGTAGCGGTCGAACAGCGCCACGTCGGCAATCAGGGCCTTGTCCGCGCCGCGCGCGGCCCGCAGCAGCGCGTCGGCGGCGACCGTCGCGTCCACCAGGAAGGCGAAGTCGCGGCGGACGGGCTGGAAGGCCGGCAGGTCCGGCGCGCCGCGCTTGCGCCGCTTCGGCTCGGCGATCGCGTCGAGGAAGACCTCGAACGCGACGGCCGGGCCGGGCATGTCCAACGCGGTGCGCACGCGCGGGTGCAGCTCACCGAAGGTCGCCAGCACCGTCTTCGGCCCCTGGCGCAGCGTGCCGGACCGGCCGGGGTGGAAGAAGCCGGGCGCGTCGGGCGTAACCTGCACGGCGGCCAGAGGCACGCCGAGTGCGGCAAGCACCGCGAGCGCATCGCCTTTCGCGTCGAGCCAATCCACGGCGCGCGACGGCGCGGCCCAGCTCGGCGCAGTGTTGCCGGCGCGGAGGCCGGCGGCAACCGCGAGCTGCGCGTCCTCGCGATACGCGCCGCCGATCTCGGCCATTGCCACGTCGCCGAACCCGCGAGCCGCGTTGCGCGCCGCGGCCATTGCGAGCGAGGCGACCGGCGTCGGCCGCATCTGGTCGAGGTCGGACGCGATCGGATTTTCCAGCCGCAACCCATGCGGCGTGTCGCCGAACAGCGCCGCGGTCTCTCGGGCGAGGAACCCGTAGGTCACGCAATCCTGCATCCCGCGCGCGGCGAGCACGCGGCGGGCCAGCGCCGCGCGGGACTGCTTCGCCGTCAGCGCCGGGCGCGGCACGGGCGAAGCGACGGGCAGCGAGACGGCCGGCACCGCATCCAGCCCACCGAGGCGCAGCACCTCCTCCACCAGGTCGGCTTCGGGTTCGATCGCCGCGCATCCCTCGGCGGCAATGCGCGCGCGCTCCGCCGGCAGCGACGGATCCTGCGCGAGCGCGCCATGGCCTGTGATGTCGTTGCGCCAGAACGGGACGGCGACGGTGACAGAGGCGTCGTCGCGCCCCTCGACCTCGAAGCCCAGGCGTTCCAGCCGTGCGACTGCGTCACCCGCCGGCATATCCAGGCCGCCGAGATCCCGCACGCGCGCGAAACGCAGCGTCGCGCTGCGGCGCCAATGCGGGATGGCCCCGGCGGAGGACACCTCGCTCGTCTCGCCGCCGCAAAGCTCCATGATCATCCGCGTCGCCGCTTCCAGGGCCTTCGGCATCAGCGCGGGATCAACGCCGCGTTCGAAGCGCTGGCGCGCATCGGTCCGCACATCGTGCCGGCGGCCGGAGAGCGCGATGCGCACGGGATCGAACAGCGCGCATTCGATGAAGCACTCGGTCGTCGCCTCGTCGCAGCCCGTATGCTCGCCGCCGATCACGCCGCCGAGCGCCTCCACGCCGGCGGCATCGGCGATGACGCCGTCTTCCGGCGTCAGCGCGTAGGTCCTGCCGTTCAGCGCGGCGAGCTCTTCGCCGCCCTGCGCCATGCGCATCGTCAGCGTGGTGCCCTTCACCTTCGACGTGTCGAACACGTGCAGCGGCCGCCCATAGGCGAAGGTGAAGAAGTTCGTCACGTCCACCAGCGCGTTGATCGGCCGCAGCCCGATGGCCGTCAGCCGGTCGCGCAGCCAGGCCGGGCTCGGCCCGTTGCGCAAGCCCCGCACCGCGCGGCCGAGCACCCAGGTGCAGGCGCGCGGATCGGCGATCTCCCACCGCAGCGGCGACGGGTAGGCCGGCGCGACGGGCGCGACCTCCCACGGCATCAGCGCGCCGATCCCCGCCGCGGCGAGGTCACGCGCGACGCCGCGCACGCTCAACGCGTCGCCGCGGTTCGGCGTGACCTTGATCGCGATCACCGGATCGTCGAGGCCCGCGTAATCCACGTAGCGCGCACCCACCGGCGCGTCCTCCGGCAGGTCCACGATGCCGGAGTGGTCATCGCCCAGGCCCATCTCGCGCGCCGACAGCATCATCGCTTCCGACTTCACGCCGCGGATTTCGCCCGCCTTCAGCGTGATGCCCGTGCCCGGGATGTGGGCACCGGGCAAGGCGAGCACGCCCTTCATGCCCGTCCGCGCATTCGGCGCGCCGCACACGACCGAGTATTCGCGCCCGTCGCCCGCGTCCACGCGCAGCGCGCGCAGCCGGTCGGCATTGGGGTGCTGCACCGCCTCGACCACGCGCGCGATCCGGAACGCGCCGAGCTCGCCCGCCGGGTTGTGCACGCCCTCGACCTCGATCCCGATGGCCGACAGCGTCGTCGCGATGCGGTCGAGCGGCGCGTCGGTGTCGAGGTGCTCGCGCAGCCAGGAGAGGGTGAACTTCATCTCACACCCCCTCGTGGAGCGAGGCCGGCGCCAGCGGGTCCGCCGCGTAATGCCGCAGCCACCGCAGGTCGCATTCGAAGAACGGCCGCAGATCCGGCATGCCGTGCTTCAGCATGGTGATGCGCTCGATCCCCATGCCGAAGGCGAAGCCCTGCCATTCCCGCGGGTCTAGTCCGCAATTCGCCAGCACCTTCGGATGCACCATCCCGCTGCCCAGGATTTCCAGCCAGTCGCCGCCGCCGCCCAGCTCGCCCGTCTTCCGGTTCCAGCCGATATCCACTTCCATGCTCGGCTCGGTAAAGGGGAAGTAGCTCGCGCGGAAGCGCACGGGCAGGTCCGCGATGCCGAAGAACGTCCGCAGGAAATCCACCAGGCAGCCCTTGAGGTGGCCGAGCGTGATGTCGCGATCAATGACCAGCCCCTCCACCTGGTGGAACATCGGGCTGTGCGTCGCGTCGTGGTCGGCGCGATAGGTGCGGCCGGGTGCGATGATGCGGATCGGCGGCTCCTCCGCCAGCATCGTGCGGATCTGCAGCGGCGAGGTCTGCGTGCGCAGCACGCGGCGCCCGCCGCCTTCCGTCGTGCCGGGCAGGTAGAAGGTGTCGTGGTCCTGCCGCGCCGGGTGGTGGTCCGGGATGTTGAGCGCGCCGAAATTGTGCCAGTCGCTCTCGATGTCCGGCCCTTCGACGACGCGGAATCCCATCGCGCCGAAGATCGCCGTCAGCTCCTCCGTCGTGCGGCTGATCGGATGGATGCTGCCATCGGCCGCCGTGCCCGGCGCGAAGGGGCGCGGCGGCAGCGAGACGTCCACGCGTTCCGCCTTCAGCCGCGCATCCAGCTCCGCCGCTTCCAGCGCGCCCCGCCGCGCCTCCAGCAGCGCTTCCACCTCGCCCTTCAGCCGGTTCAGCGCCGCGCCGCGTTCCTTGCGGGCTTCGGCCGGCACCCCGCCCAGCCCCTTCAGCAGCGCGCTGAGGCTGCCGGACTTGCCGAGCACGCCGACGCGCACGGCATCCAGCGCCTTCAGGTCGGGTGCCGCGGCGAGCGCGGTCTCGGTCTCGGCCCGCAACGCCGTCAGATCGTCGCTCATTCTCTGCTCCGGATACGGAAAAGGCCGCCCCCTCGCCGGGAGCGGCCCTCTGTCCTGTCGAACCCGATCGAGGTGATCAGGCCTGCGCGGGGAGGGCGCCCTTCGCCTTCTCGACGATGGCGCCGAAGCTTGCCGCGTCGTCGAAGGCGATCTCCGCCAGCACCTTGCGGTCCATCTCCACGCCCGCGGCCTTCAGCCCGGCGATGAAGCGGGAATAGGTCAGGCCGTGCTCCCGCACCGCCGCGTTGATCCGCTGGATCCAGAGGCCGCGGAACTCCCGCTTCTTCGTCCGGCGGTCGCGATAGGCGTATTGCAGCGCCTTCTCAACGCGCTCCAGCGCCGGGCGGTAGGCGGTCGAGGACCGGCCGACATAGCCCTCGGCAAGCTTCAGGACCTTCTTGTGACGGGCGTGCTTCGTGACGCCCCGCTTGACGCGTGCCATCTCTCAGCGCTCCTCAGCGATCCAGCCCGTAGGGCAGCCACTGCTTCACCGTGTCGCCGTCCTGCTTCTCCAGCACGAACGTTCCGCGGTTCTGGCGCTTCATCTGCTGGGTCTTGGCGGTCAGCATGTGGCGCTTGTTGCCGGCGCCGGCCTTGACCAGGCCGGAAGCGGTCAGCCGGAAGCGCTTCTTCACGCTCGACTTCGTCTTCATCTTGGACATTTGGCCCTCCTCGGGGATCGGACCACCCTCCTTGCCCCCCGGTCGGGCCGGGGGCCGCACCATGCGGCGGGGTGGCGGGGCCGGCCGGGCATGTCCATGGGCCACGGCGCGGGGAGCGGGTGTGTAGTCCTGGCGCCGACCGCGCGCAAGGGTCGGACCGCGTGCAAGGGCCGGGGGCGACCCCGAAACGCCTCAGGCCGCAAGGTCCGGTGGGCTGGGCGGCATGTCGCGGAGGAAGCGATACCGGCCGTGCCCCTTGATCTCCGCCAGGTCGTGCCGGACGAGGCCCGCCATGCCGAGCGGCACGGCATGCGCCGCATCGTCCGAGAAATCCACCATCAGCCCGCCCACCGCCGGCGTGCCGCCATGGCCGCCGGCCCCCAGGAAGGCGATCGCAGGCAGCCAGAGGTGGCGCATGCCGTCCACCACGCGGTCGCGTTCGGCATGCAGGTGGCCGCTGATCACCAGCCGCACCCCGCCGCGCCGCAGCAGCGCGATCAGCCGCGCGCGCGGGGCGGGATTCAGCGAGGCGGCCGTCGGCTGCTCCTCGCCCGCATGTTCCACGAAGAGCGGCTTGTGCAGGACCAGCGCCACCGGCTTGCCCTCGGCCTCCTCCAGCCGGTCCGTCAGCCAATCGGCCTGCTCCGCCTCCTGCACCAGGCCCGAGCCGAAGAGCTGGGCATTGACGCCGATCAGCCGCCAGGCCCCGACATCGAGCGCGAAGCGGTCCGCGCCGAGGTAGGCCTGCCAACGGGCAAGCCGCGCCCCGTTGACGATCTGCGCCGGGTCCTGGCCGGGCGGCTCGTCGCCGACATCGTGGTTGCCGGGCAGCGCCAGCACGGGCGTCGCGATGCGACGCAGCGCCTGCGCGGCGAAGGCCATCTCCTCGTCGCTGTCCGGGCCGTTGATGCAGAGGTCGCCGTTCACCACGACCGCTTCCGCCCCGGCGGTGTCGGCCGCCGTCGCGGCCATCCGGAAATTCGGCCAGAAGAAGCCATGCGTTGGGGACAGGTGCAGGTCGGAGAGGAAGACGATGCGGGGCATGGCGGCGCTCCTCAACCGAAGGCCAGTTGGCCGGGCCGGAAATCCATGTAGTAGAGCGGCGGGTGCGCCCAGCGGATGCTCCGCCGCTTTGCGAAGTATTCGCGCACGGGATAGAGGATGAGCGCTGGTGCCTCCGCCTCGAACTCGTCGAGGAGCGCGAGCCAGAGGCGCCTGCGCTCCGCCGGCGCGGTCGTCAGGCGCAGCTCGTCCACGATCGCGTTGAAACGCACCGGCTGCCAGAAACCGGCCTGCTGCATCGAGTACTCGCGCGACAGGTGCACCGCGAGGCCACCGCCCAGCGGATCGGGGAAGCGGAAGGCGACGGAGGTCGGGCGGATATCCGCCCCGGGCTGGGTCAGCAGGGAGAGGTTTTCCCGCGTCTCCAGCCGCGTGTTCACGCCGACCGCCGCCCACATCTGCTGGACGATCTGCGCGGCCTGCAGGATCTGGAGGTAGTAGTTGGGCGCGATGCGGATGACGAGTTCCTCGCCGCGGTAGCCGCCCTCGCGCAGCAGCCGGCGCGCGCGGTCGGGGTCATGGGCGAAGCCCTCGCGGCCGGCATCGTAGAATTCGCCGAAGGCCGGGATCTGCAGCGCGGGCATGCGGCGGAAGCCTGGGCCCCACAGGCTGCGGCCGAGCGCGTCGTAGTCCACCGCGTGGTTCAGCGCACGGCGCACGCGCGCATCCCGCAGCGGGCCGCGGCGGGTGTCGTAGTAGAGGATGTGCGCGAAATCGAGCGGCACGTCCACGCCCTCCACCAGCGGGTCGCGCGCCAGGCTCTCGGCTTGCTCGGGCAGCAGGTTGGTGACGAGGTCGTAGTCTCCGGCGCGCAGGCCGGCGAGGCGCGACGATGCCTCGGGCACGACGGTGAAGCTGATCTGCCGCGCCGGCGGCCGCCCGCCCCAGTAATCCTCGAAGGCGCCGAGCACGGCCCGCTGGTCGCGCTGGAAGGACTGCACGAAATACGGTCCGCTACCCACGGGGCGCGCGCGCATGCCCGCCAGCCCCGCCTCGGCGTAAAACGCGGCCGAGTGGATCCAGCCGCCATAGGCGGCCAGCCGCTGCGGCATCACCGGATCGGGCGCGTGCGTGCGGAAGACCACGCGATGCGGCCCGTCCGCCTCCACGCCCGCGAGATGCCCGAAGTTGACGCGCCCCTCGAATGTCTGTGGCCGCTCGCCCCACATCCGCTCGGCGGAGAAGGTGGAGAGCACGTCGGCGGCGGTCAGCGCGTTGCCGTCGTGCAGGCGGACACCCTGCCGCAGCTCCGCCACCCAGGTGAGCGGGTCGCGCTGCGACAGGCCCGTGGCGAGGAACGGGGCGAGGCGCTGTCCGCCCTCCCGGGACTCCGCAGAGAAGTCGCGCCGCCACAGCGTGTCGAACACGTTGTAGGTGATGCGCAGGCCGACGTTGGAAATGGCTTCGAGAGGTTCGAGCGTCGGCGGCAGGGCCTGGACGGCGATGCGCAGGGCCGGCCGGTTATCGGCCTGCGCGCCGGCGACGCGGGACAGCAGCGCGGGGCAGGCGAGCGGCGCACCGATGAGGGCGCGGCGTGATATCGGCATGCGGAGGCCTCCGGGCCGCGCCAGCCTAGGGCTGGTGGGAGTCAGCCGCGTGACGGTTCGGTGTGCCGGCCGTGACGTGCCGGCGCGGGTTCCGCCGCCCGCCGCGGCGCCCTATATCCGCTGCGCGATGGTTCCCTTCCGCAAGATGCACGGCCTCGGCAACGACTTCGTCGTGCTGGATGCGCGCGCGGCGGGCCTGCCGGTGACGCCGGCCCTGGCCGCTGCCGTCTCCGACCGCCACCGCGGCATCGGCTGCGACCAGTTCATCGTCATGGAGCCGGCCGGCGAGGGCGCCGACGTCTTCATGCGCATCCGCAACCCCGACGGCTCCGAGGCCGGCGCCTGCGGCAACGCCACGCGTTGCATCGCCTCCCTGATCGCCGACGAACTCGGCCGCGACCGCGTGACGGTCCGCACCATCGCCGGCGACCTGCCGGTGGAGCGGCTGCCCGGCGGCGCTTGGCGCGCCGACATGGGGCCGGCGCGGCTGGGCTGGCGCGACGTGCCGCTGGCGCGTGACCTGGATACGCTGCACCTTCCGCTGGCGCTCGGCCCGGTGGCCGATCCGGCGGCGTGCTCGATGGGCAATCCGCACGCGACCTTCTTCGTCGAAGACCTCGCCGTGATCCCGGTTGCGTCCATCGGCCCGGAGCTTGAGCGCCACGCGCTCTTCCCCGAGCGCGCGAATATCGGCTTCGCCCAGATCATCGCGACCGACCGCATCCGCCTGGTGATGTGGGAGCGCGGCGCGGGGATGACGCTCGCCTGCGGCTCCGGCGCCTGCGCGACGATCGTGAACGCGGCGAGACGCGGCCTGACCGGCCGCCGCGCCACCGTCGAATTGCCTGGCGGCACGCTCGGGATGGAATGGCGCGATGACGGCCATGTGCTGATGACCGGCCCCGTCGCCACCGCCTTCACCGGGCTGCTCGACCTCTCCGCCTACGCCTGATGGCCGAGACGCTGACCTTCGGCTGCCGGCTCAACGCCGCCGAATCCGACGCCATGCGCTCCCTTGCCGGCGCGCGCGACGCGCTGATCGTCAACACCTGCGCCGTCACCGCCGAGGCCGAGGCGCAGGCGCGCCAGGCGATCCGCAAGGCGGCGCGCGACGCGCCCGGCCGCCCGATCCTCGTCACCGGCTGCGCCGCGACGCTCGCGCCGGCGGCCTGGGCCGCGCTGCCGGGCGTGGCGGAGGTGATCCCGAACAGCCGCAAGCTGCGCCCGGAGAGCTGGGGCGGGACGGGGGCGGAGCCGGTCGCGGCCAGCTTCCGCGCCCGCGCCTTCGTCGGCGTGCAGACCGGCTGCGACCACCACTGCACCTTCTGCACCATCCCCGCCGGCCGCGGCGCCTCGCGCAGCATTCCCGTCGCCGCCGTCGTGAAGCGCGTCCGCGCCCTCGTCGCCGCCGGTTGCCGCGAAGTGGTGCTGACCGGCGTGGACATCGCGAGCTACGCCGAGCCGCGGCTCGGCGGCCTCGCGCGCCAGCTCCTGGACGCCGTGCCGGACCTGCCGCGGCTGCGCCTCTCCTCCCTCGATCCGGCCGCGCTGGACGATGACCTCTGGCGCCTGGTCGCGGAGGAGCCGCGGTTCATGCCCCACCTGCATCTGTCCATGCAGCACGGCGCCGACCTGATCCTGAAGCGCATGCGCCGCCGCCACTCGCGCGCCGACCTCGTCGCGCTCTGCGACCGCGCGCGCCGGCTGCGGCCGGGCCTCGCCCTCGGCGCGGACCTCATCGCCGGCTTCCCGACCGAGACCGAGGACCACTTCGCCGAGCTGCTGGACGGCGTGGAGGCCTGCGGCCTAGCGTTCCTGCACATCTTTCCGTATTCGCCGCGCCCCGGCACGCCCGCCGCCCGCATGCCGCAGGTGCCCGCCGCGCTCCGGCGCGACCGCGCCGCGCGGCTGCGCGAGACCGGCGGACGCGCCGCCCGGCGCTTCCACGAAGGCCGGCTCGGCCGCACCGAGCGCGTGCTGCTGGAACGCCCGGACCGCGGCCACACCGAGCACTTCGCCGCCCTGCGGCTGCACGGCGGGCCCGGCCAGCGCGGCGAACTGCGGCAGGCGCGCGTCGTTGGCCTGGACGATGATGGATTGATCGCGGAGGTGGCCTGACCGATGGCCCTGAAAGGCTTCTGGGACCGGCTGCGCGGCCGCGGCGCACCCGAGGAGGAGCGGGCGCCGACACCGGAGCCGCCGATCCCGCCGCCGGCGATCCCGATCGCGCCCGACCTGAACGTGCCGCCGCCCTACGAGGCAGTGACGCCGCTCGACCTGCCGCCGGCAGCCCCAGCACCTCCACCGCCCGCGCCGCCCGCCGTGCCACCGCCCGACGACCATGCAGCGCTGGAAGAGGCACTGGCCGACAGCGCGCCGGAAGCCGGGCCGAAGGGCGGCTGGTTCGCGCGCCTCAAGGCCGGCCTGTCGCGCTCCACCGCGCGCCTGTCCGGCGCCATCACCACCGTCTTCCGCAAGCGCCGGCTGGACGACGAGGCGTTGGAAGAGCTGGAGGAGAGGCTGATCGCCGCGGATCTCGGCGTGCCGGCGGCACGCCGCATCGTCGAGGATTTCCGCAAGACGCGCTTCGGCAAGGAGGTCACGGACGAGGAGGTGAAAGGTGCGCTCGCCGAGGCGGTCGCGGATATCCTCGTCCCCGTCGCGAAGCCGCTCGAGATCGTGCCGACGCATGCCCCGCACGTCGTGCTGGTCGTCGGCGTCAACGGCACCGGCAAGACGACCACGATCGCCAAGCTCGGCCAGCAGTACCGGCGGGACGGGCTGAAGGTGATGTTCGCCGCCGCCGATACCTTCCGCGCCGCCGCCGTCGAGCAGTTGCAGATCTGGGGCGAGCGCACCGGTTGCCCGGTCGTCGCGCCCGCGAAGATGGGCGCCGACGCCGCCGGCCTCGCCCATGACGCGCTGGCCCGCGCGAAGGCGGAAGGCATGGACCTGCTGCTGGTGGACACCGCCGGCCGCCTGCACAACAAGGCCGCGCTGATGGAGGAGCTGCGGAAGGTCATCCGCGTCCTCCGCCGTCTCGACCCGGCCGCGCCGCATTCCGTCCTGCTGACGCTCGACGCCACCACCGGCCAGAACGCGTTGAGCCAGGTGAAGGTCTTCCGCGAGATGGTCGAGGTGGACGGCCTCGCCGTGACGAAGCTCGACGGCAGCGCGAAGGGCGGCGTGGTGGTGGCGCTGGCGCAGGAATTCGGCCTGCCCGTGCACTTCGTCGGCGTCGGCGAACGCGCCGACGACCTCCGCCCCTTCACCGCCCGCGATTTTTCGCGCGGGCTGGTCGGACTCGATTGACTCCCTCCCTCGCGTTTGCGGGGGAGGGTCGGGGTGGAGGGAACCCGCGTCGAGGTCTGGGACTACCTCGGCCCGCTCGGCTCCAGCGGAATGCGCAGCCGCGCGCCCGGCACGAGGCTGTCGAAAGGCCGGTCCGGGCCGGTCTCGCGCAGGTGCTCGCGGCCGAAGGTCGCGCCGGGGCGACGCTCCGGCGGCAGCAGCATCGGCTCCAGCGTGGGGGCAAGGCTGTCCGCATAGCGATCGCGCGGTGCCTCGATCCCGCGGTTCGGCACCGGCGCGGGCTGGCCGCCGCCCGGCGGCACGCGAGGCCCAAGGCCCAACGGCTCGTTGAAGGTGGGCGCCAGGCGCGTCGGCCCGAACGGCCGAGCGGCCGGGGAGGCCGGGCGTTGCGCGGCCGGCGCCTCCCCGGTGCGGGCCTGGGCTGCCACGCCGCCCGGAAGGGCCGCGAGCACGAGCAGCGCGAGGGCGGCGCGGGTCATGCGCCCTCCGCCAGCGGGCTTATGCCGCGCCGGTCCTCGGGCGGGTTGGTGCGCGGCGGGCCGAGCGGGCCATCGCCCGCCTCCCGCCATGCGCGCAGCACCCAATGGACGGAAGGGAAGGCCAGGTCGGCCCAGGGAATCTCGTCCCAGGCGAACAGCTTCACCTCCAGGCTCTCCACGCCCGGCGCGAAACGCGGTGTCGCCAGGCGCGCGCGGAACAGCACCTGCACCTGGCCGATCCGGGCGATGGAATAGAGCGCGAGCACGCCATCCAAGGCGATCTCCGCCAGCGCCTCCTCCCGCGCCTCGCGACGGGCGCCTTCCTCGACGGTCTCACCGAGTTCGAGGTAGCCGGCCGGTATGGTCCAGAAGCCCCGCCGCGGTTCGATCGCCCGGCGGCATAGCAGCACGCTGCCCTGGTGCACCACGACGGAGCCAGTGACGACCTTTGGGTTCTCGTAGGCGATGAAGCCGCACTCGGCGCAGGTCAGCCGTTCCCGGTCCTCGCCTTCGGGGATGCGGCGCACGAAGTTGGTCGTCGCGGACATCCGCGCAGGGTGCGGCGGCAGGATGGCATCCGCAAGGCGCGCCGGATCACGACGCGCGGACGTGCCGTTACGGCGCCCGGATCACACCCGCAGGTCCAGTAGTGAGCCGCGGGGCAGGGGCGTCGCGGGCTGCGGCGGCAGGGCTTCGAGCCGCCGCGGCGTGTCCGGCACTGCGGCACCAGGCGAGGACGACGCTGCCCTTGCCTGCGCCGGCCCCTGCATCCGCGAGACTTCCGCCGTGAAGGCGGCGAGCGAGTTCGTGGCGATCATGCGCAGCACGATAGGCCGGAGGTCTGAACGCCGCCTTAAGGCTGGGCGAGGTGCGAGTCCGATCGGGCGCATGCCGCAGCCTGCCCCGAGGTGTCGTTAACCTTCCAGCAACCTATGGTAGCCGGACGGCGAATCCTGCCGGCGCGCCAACGGCCTACGGCGTTTCCAGCGCCGCGACGCCCGGCAGCGTCTTGCCCTCCAGCAACTCCAGGAAAGCGCCGCCGGCCGCGGAGACGTAGGTCATGCGCTCCGCAACCCCGGCATGCTTCAGCGCGGCCACGGTGTCGCCGCCGCCAGCGATGGATTTCAGGCCCGCGGAGGAGGTGAGCGACGCGACGGACTGCGCGATCGCGACGGTCGAGCCGTCGAAGGGCGGCGTCTCGAAGGCGCCGACCGGGCCGTTCCAGACGAGGGTCGAAGCCTTGCGCAGCCGTGCCTCGACGGCGTCCACCGTGTCCGGGCCGACATCCAGCGCCATCATGCCGTCGGGCACGCTGTCCACGGCGACGGTCCGCGTCGCGACGTTCGGCGCGAATTGCGCAGCGACGACGAGGTCGAGCGGCAGCAGGATCTCGCAGCCGCCTCCCTTCGCCTCGGCCAGGATGCGGCGGGCCGTGTCGTGCATCTCGGCCTCCTGCAGCGACTTGCCCATCGGGTTGCCGAGCGCGGCGAGGAAGGTGTTGGCCATCGCCCCGCCGATCACCAGCACGTCCACCTTGCGCGTGAGATTTCCGAGCAGGTCGAGCTTGGTGGAGACCTTCGCCCCGCCAACGATCGCGACCACGGGGCGCGACGGGTTGCCGAGCGCGGCGTCGAGCGCCTTCAGCTCCGCCTCCATCAGCCGGCCCGCATAGCTCGGCACCAGGCGGGCGACGCCTTCCGTGCTGGCATGGGCGCGGTGCGCGGCGGAGAAGGCATCGTTCACGAACACATCCGCCAGCTTCGCGAGGCCCTGCGCCAGCGCCGGGTCGTTCGCCTCCTCGCCGGCGTGATACCGCGTGTTCTCCAGCAGCAGCACATCGCCGTCCTTGAGAGCAAAGGCCGCGGCCTCGGCCTCCGGCCCGACGCAATCGTCGGCGAAGGCGACGGGGCGGTTCAGCGCGGCGGAGAGAGCCTCGGCCATCGGGCGCAGCGACATCTCCGGCACGCGCCTGCCCTTCGGCCGGTCGAAATGGCTGCACACGATGACGCGCGCGCCCTTCTCCGCCAGCTCACGGATGGTAGGCGAGAGGCGCTCGATCCGCGTGCGGTCGGTGATGACGCCGTCCTTCATCGGCACGTTCAGGTCGGCGCGGAGCAGCACGCGCTTACGGGCGGCGTTAAGGTCGTCGAGGGTGCGGAAGGCGGGCATGGATTTCACCGTCTTTTCCCTCCCCCGCTCGCGGGGGAGGGTCAGGGAGGGGGTTGGCGCGGCTTGAGGGGGTCAGCGAAGCTCAACGAGAGGGGGCACTTGCCCCCACCCCGACCCTCCCCCGTGAACGGGGGAGGGAGAAGGTCCTACAGCCGCCCGAGCAGCGCCGCCGTGTCCGACATCCGGTTGGAGAATCCCCACTCGTTGTCGTACCACGCCATCACCCGCACCAGTGCGCCGTCCACCACCTGCGTCTGCGTCGCGTCGAAGGTGCTGCTGTGGGCGTCGTGGTTGAAGTCAATGCTCACCAGCGGCGCCGTGTTGTACGCGAGGATGCCCTTCAGCTCGCCCTCGGAAGCCTCCTTCATCGCCGCGTTCACCATCTCCTTCGTGACGCCGGCCGTGTTCAGGTTCACGTCGAGCGAGATCAGCGAGACGTTCGGCGTGGGGATGCGGATCGCCGTGCCGTCCAGCTTGCCCTTCAGCTCCGGCAGCACCAGCCCGACGGCCTTCGCCGCCCCCGTGCTCGTCGGAATCGCCGAGACCGCCGCCGCACGCGCGCGGTGCAGGTCCTTGTGCAGCGTGTCCACGGTGTTCTGGTCGCCGGTGTAGGCGTGGATCGTGACCATATAACCGCGTGCGATGCCGAACTTCTCGTGCAGCACCTTCGCCACCGGCGCCAGGCAGTTCGTGGTGCAGGAGGCGTTGGAGACGATCTGGTGCGACGGCTTCAGCACCTTGTGGTTCACGCCGTACACGATGGTCGCCTGCGCGGACGCATCGCTATGCGCCTCCGCCCAGGTGACGGGCGCCGAGACCAGCACCTTCCGCGCCCCGGATTGCAGCAGCAGCGCCGCCTTGTCGGAGTTGGTGAAGATGCCCGTGCACTCGGCGGCCACGTCCACGCCCTGCCAGGGCAGCTTCGTCGGGTCGCGCTCCGCCGTCACCTTAATCGGCGCGTAGCGGCGGCCATTCGCGCTAATGACCATGCTGTCGCCCTCAACCCCGACCTCGCCGGGGAAGCGGCCGTGGACGCTGTCGTAGCGGAACAGGTGCGCATTCGCCTCGACGCTGCCGAGGTCGTTGATGGCGACGCATTCGACGTCGTCGCGGCCGCTCTCGATCATCGCGCGCAGCACCAGCCGCCCGATGCGTCCGAACCCGTTGATGGCGACCTTCACGGCCATGTCTGGTGTCCTCTTCCCGTTCTGCGATGCAATCGTCCGCCTCAGGGCCGATTTCAACCCACCCGGCGCTTCACAGCTGCGACGACGGCCTCCGCGGTGATGCCGAAATGACGGAACAGCGTCTCGGCGGGGGCAGACGCGCCGAAGCCGGTCATGCCGATGAAGGTGCCGTCGGGCCCGAGCCAGCGTTCCCAGCCCAGGCCGATCGCCGCCTCGATCCCGACTCGCGGCGGCGTGCCCAGCACCTCGGCGCGGTAGCTCTCGTCCTGCAACGCGAACAGCTCCCAGCAGGGCAGGGAGACGACGGCCGCGGCGATGCCGTCGGCCGCCAGCGCCTCGCGCGCGGCGACCGCCAGGTGGACCTCCGACCCGGTGGCGATGATCGTCGCGCGGCGCTCGCCCGCCGCCTCGGCCAGCACGTAGCCGCCGCGGGCGCAGCGGTTCTCGCCGGCCTCCGCCCGCAGCGCCGGCAGGTTCTGCCGGGACAGCGCCAGCACGCTCGGCCCGTCGGCGCGCTTCACCGCCAGCTCCCAGCATTCCGCCGTCTCGATCGCGTCGGCGGGCCGGAACACGTGCAGGCCCGGGATCGCCCGCAGCGACACCAGGTGCTCCACCGGCTGGTGCGTCGGCCCGTCCTCGCCGAGGCCGATGCTGTCATGCGTCAGCACGTGGATCACGCGCTGGCGCATCAGCGCCGCCAGCCGGATCGCCGGGCGCATGTAGTCCGCGAAGACGAGGAAGGTGCCGGAGTACGGGATGATCCCGCCATGCAGCGCCATGCCGTTCATCGCGGCGGCCATCCCGTGCTCCCGCACGCCATAATGCACGTAGCGCCCGCCGAAGCTGCCCGGCGTGACCGCCGGCACGCCCTTCACGTTGGTGTTGTTGGACCCCGTCAGATCCGCCGATCCGCCGACCATCTCCGGCACCACCGGCACCAGGGCTTCCAGGGCGCGCTGGCTGGCGACGCGCGTCGCCAGCTTCGGCTTCTCCTCCGCCTGCTTCGCCCGCAGCGCGGCGAGCGCGTCGAGCCAGCCTTCCGGCAAGCGCCCGGCGGCCGCGCGCTCGAACTCCTCCTTCTGCGGATGCTTGGCGAGGCGCTTGAGCCAGCCCCGCCGCGTGCCGGCGCCGCGCCGCCCGGCCTCCTCCCACCGCGCCTTCAGGCCGTCCGGCATCTCGAAGGCCGGATGGTTCCAGCCGAGCGCGGACTTTGCCGCCTGCGCCTCCGCGCTGCCGAGCGGTGCGCCGTGGCTCGCCGCCGTGCCGGCCTTCGCCGGCGACCCGAAGCCGATGATCGTGCGGCAGGCGATCAGCGTCGGCTTGCGGTTGCGCATCGCCCAGCCCAGCGCGCCGGCCACCGCCTCGTGGTCGTGCCCGTCCACGCGGCGCACCGCCCAGCCATAGGCCGCGAAGCGCTTCAGCGTGTCGTCGGTGAAGGAGAGCGACGTGTCGCCGTCAATCGAGATCGAATTGTCGTCCCACAGCACGCACAACCGATCGAGCCCGAGGTGCCCCGCCAGCGACGCGGCCTCATGGCCGATCCCCTCCTGCATGTCGCCGTCGGAGGCGATGACCCAGGTGCGGTGATCCACCAGCGACTTGCCGAAGCGCGCCGCGAGGATGCGCTCCGCCAGCGCCATCCCCACCGCCGTCGCGATGCCCTGGCCGAGCGGCCCGGTCGTCGTCTCGATACCCGGATGCTCGCCGAACTCCGGATGCCCCGCCGCCGGCGAATGGAGCTGGCGGAAGTTGCGGATCTCCTCGATACCCATCCCCGCCTGGCCCGTCAGATGGAGCAGCGCGTAGAGCAGCATGGAACCGTGGCCCGCGCTCAGCACGAAGCGGTCGCGGTCCGGCCAGCGCGGGTCGGCGGCGTCGTATTTCAGGAAGCGCGCGAACAGCACCGTCGCCGCATCGGCCATGCCCATCGGCATGCCGGGATGACCGGACTTCGCCGCCTCCACCGCATCAATCGCCAGCGCGCGGATCGCATCGGCCAGCCGCCGCTCCTCCGTCGCCGGGCGGGCGAGGATGCGCGCCTGGAGGGCTTGCGCCGGCGTCGCTTCGAAGGGCGGCTGGCTATCGGGTTCGGTGGTGGCCAATACGCGGGGTTCCTCCGGCGCCGCCGCTATAGAGGCGGCGCACCGGGCGGACAACCCGGCCGGGGCCGCATCGGTCCGCCGCCGCGCCTACCGCATCAGCCCGCGCCGCTCTATCCAGGCCTGGATGCGCGCGGCGACGTCGTCGCTGTTGGTGTCCATCATGATCATGTGGCTGTTGCCGGCGACGCCCTCCGCCGGCATGTCCAGCGTCTCCGCCACGCCACCGGCGTCGCGGATCTGGCCCTGCCAGCGCTCCACGTTGCCGCGGATTCGCTCCCAGAAGGCGTTGCCGCGGATGTGGTCGCCCCAGACGACCAGGTGCGGCACCTCGCGCAGCCGCGGCGCATCGGCGGTGTTCGGCGGCGCGCCGGAGGGCTCGACGGCAATGACCGCGCGCACCTTGTCCGGCGCGTTCAGCGCGGCGTTGAAGCCGAAATTGCCGCCCTGGCTGTGCACCAGCAGCACGCAGGGACAGACACGCTGCACCAGCGCGTCATAGGCCGCCTGGATCTGCCGGTCCGTTGTCACCCAGCGCGGCACCGATTGCATCATGAACTGGTTCCACGCCGCGACCGGGAAGCGCGTGTTGTCGAAGGCGCGCCGTTGCGAGGCTTCCAGGTTCCAACCGTCGCCCGGCCCGACGCGGAACAGGCCCCAGCCCTCGCCCATCGTGCGGAACACCGGCTCGCCGGCAAACACCTGCGGGAAACGCGCCCAACCGGACCGGCCACGCTCCACCGCGTCGGTCACGAACACGTCGTGCCCAGCGCGCAGGAAAAACATCTGCCAGCCCGGCCGCCCGTCCGGCGTCGTCTCATAGGTCACGCCCGTCAGCCCGCCGCCATGCGCGAGGATCAGCGGCACGCGGGCGCGTGGCTCCGCCAGCCGCACGTAATGCGCGTACATCTGCTCGACGTGGAAGGCGCCATTCGGGTTGATGCGCAGCGGCGGCGCGCCGGGCGAGAACACGATCTCCTGCTCCGGCAGGCCGGTGATCTCGGCGATGCGGCCGCCGACATGCAGGCTACCGATCTCCCGCACCGCGAGTGGCTGTGCCAGCGCTGCGCCCGAGACGAGCAGCGCGCAGGCCGCGCCGAGAATGCTTCGCATCCGCGTTCCTCCATCGGATTCGCGCAGCATGGCGCAGCGGATCGAAGCAGGCGAGAGGTGGCGCGCATGCGCCGCAGACACTAGCTTCGCGCCGATGTCAGACGCGCCCACCCTCGAGCCGACCCGCGACGGCCTGCCGCCGATGCCGCCTGGCCCGCCGCATGAGGAGCGGCACTTTACCCAGAACGCCGCCGTCCGTGACCTCGTCATCGGCACCGCTGATGGCCTGACCGTTCCCTTCGCCCTCGCCGCCGCGCTCTCCGGCGCGGTGGCCGCCAACCCGCTGATCGTCACGGCGGGCCTGGCCGAGATCGCCGCCGGCTGCGTCGCCATGGGCCTCGGCGGCTACCTCGCCGCGCGCACCGAATCCGACCACTACGCCGCCGAGCGCGCCCGAGAGGAGGAGGAGAGCCGCATCTACCCGGAGCGCGAGAAGTGGGAGGTCGCGGCCATCCTCCACCGCTACGGCGTGCGCGGGGACGCGCTGCGCGCGGCGGTGGAGTCCATCGCCTCCGACCGCCGCAAATGGGTGGACTTCATGATGCGCTTCGAGCTGGAGCTGACCGAGCCCGACCCCAACCGCGCCGCGCGCTCCGCCGCGACGATCGGCGGCGCCTACGTGGTCGGCGGCCTCATCCCGCTGCTCCCCTACATGCTGTTCAGCACGACGCGCCCGGCGCTGATCCTGTCCTGCGCGCTGACCGGCGCCGCGCTGTTCGGCTTCGGCTGGCTGAAGGCGCGCGCCACGGGCCTGCCGGCGCTGCGCGGCGCCTTGCAGACCCTCGGCATCGGCGGCGCGGCGGCCGCGGTCGCCTACCTCGTCGCCGGTCTCATCGGCGGGTAGCCTAGCCCGGGCACCGGTCCGGCCGCGTCCAGTGGCGCGGGAAGCGCGGGCCGCTGAAACCTGGCCGACCCTCCGCCACGCGTTGCAGCAGGTTGCGCGTCTCCGCCGTGATCACCGCGATGCCGCGCGGGCTGCGCGTGCCTCCATGGCCGGCGGGATCGTCTATGTCCACGAGCTTCGCGTCCGGCGCGTGCATCGCCACCTCCATTACGCCGCTCGCCTCCGGCGGCAGCAGCTGGTCGAAGCAGTTGGGGATCAGCAGCAGGCGCGCGCGGATGGACCGCGCGGCGGCGCGCAGGTCGCCGTTGAAGGGCGGGCCGGCCGCGATGTCATGCGCGCCGATCGCCCAGGTCCGGTACACCCAGTCCCGCGCCTGCGTGGACCCGCCGATACCCTCCGCCATCCGTCCGTAGCCCGCGACCGTCGCGGCATTGTCGCGGTACAGCCCCTCGAACCCCTCCGCCGACACGCCGAAGGCGTTCTGGATGATCATGCCGACGCCCGTCCCGCGCCGCGGCGGGTCATCGGCGGGATAGTCGCCCTCCCGCCACTTCGGATCGAGCATGATCACCTGCCGCGCCGCTTCCCAGACGAACGCGACCTGCCGGTTCGCATGCGCCTGCGGCACCAGCGGGATCACCGCCTGCATGAAGTCTGGAAAGGTGACCGCCCATTGCAGCGCGCCGATCCCGCCCATCGAGGTCCCGGTCACCGCGACCAGGCGCCGGATGTTCAGGCACTCCGTCAGCATCCGGTGCTCCGCGCGCACCATGTCGCGCATGGTGTAGCGCGGGAAGCGCATGTTCATGCCCGACCGCGTCGGCGAGGTCGTCGCCTCCGGGTCCAGCGAGGCGACGCCGAGCGTGTCGGGCTGGATGACGAAGTAGCTGCGCGTATCCAGCGCCAGCCCCGGCCCTGCCCAGGGCGTCTGCGTCGTGTGGTCGCCGCGCAGCCCGTGCAGCGACAGGATGGCGTTGCTGCGATCGGCGTTCAGCGTGCCATGCGTGATGTAGGTCATGCGGAAATCGGGGATCACCGCCCCGCTCTCCAGCCGCAGCTCGCCGAGCCGGCAGGTCTGCACGGCCGGCGACTGCGCGAGGGCCGGCCCGGCCAGCAGGGCCGCCCCGAGCGCGAGGGCTACGCTTCGCGGCATCGTCCGTCTCCTCCCGTCCCGTTCATCGGGCGCGAGGGGGAGCATGACGCGACGACGGCGCGCGACGCCAGCGCGATCAGTTGGAGCCGGTCGCGGGCTCCGGCTGGCGCTGCCGCTGCAACGCCTCCGCCTCGGCGATGGCGCGGCGGAGCTCGCCGAGGCGGGCTTCGCCCTCGCGGGTCGCGGCCTCAGCGCGGCGGCCCTCCTCGGCCAGCGCGGCCAGGCGCCGTTCGGCCTCGGCGACCGCCTGCCGCCGCTCCTCGATCGCCGCCGTCATCCGCTCCATCTCCTGCCGCGCCGCTGCCAGCCGGCGGTCCGCCTCCTCCGCGTTGCGGCCGAGCGTCTGCGCGCGCTCCTGCTCGGCGCCGAGCCGGGCGGTGACCTCGGCGAGGCGCGTCTCCGCCTCCTGCCGCGCGCGGTCGGCCTCCGCGCGCTGCGCGACCAGCCGCGCGGCTTCGGCACTGGCGCGCTCGGCTGCCGTGCGGCGCTCCGTCAGCGCGGCATCCTGCTCGGTGACCTGGCCGCGCAGCCGCATCGCGCGCGCCTCGGCTTCCGACGCCGCCGCCGTGGCGCGCGTCACCTCCGCCTGCAGGGCGGCGAGCCGGGCCTGGGTCTCCTCCGCGCCGCGCGTGACCTGCGCCAGCCGCGTCTCCGCCTCTGACAGCGCGGCGCGGCGGGCGGCGAGGTCGGCCTCGGCCAGGGCGAGCTGGTCGTTCAGGCCGCGCAACCGCTGTTCCGCGCCGGCGGCGGCGGCGTCGCGCGTCGTCAGCGCCTCCTGCACGCGGCCGGTCTCGGCGGCGAGCGCGGCGAGGCGCGCCTCCGCGGCCTGCACGCCGGCCGACGTCTGGCCGGAGCGCGCTTCCAGGATGCGCAGCGCCTCCGCCGTCGAATCGCGCGTGGCGGCCAGGCGCGCGACCTCCGCTTCGGCTTCACGCGCGGCCCCCGTGCGTTCGGCGAGCTGCGCCTGCGCCGCCTCCACGTTCTGCCGAAGCTCGGCCAGCCGCGCCTCCGCGGCCTGGATACCCTGCGTCAGCTCGGAATTCTGCGCGCCGAGGCGCGCGACCTCGGCCCGCGCGGCCTCGGCGGCGGCCACCTGCGGTTGCAGCTCGTTCAGCCGCTGCTGCGCCTCGCCGACCTGGGTCGCCAGCGTCTGCGCCCGTGCTTCCGCTTCCGCGCGGGTGCGCTCCGTCGCCTGGGCGCGCGCGGTGATCGCGGCCAGGTCGCCATTCGCCCCGCGCTCCTGCGCCAGCGTCTGTTCCAGCGATCCCGCGCGGGCCTGCGCCGCGCGCATCTGCTCCCGCGTCTGGCTCAGCGTGCTGCCGCGGCTGAAGGCCAGCCCCCAGCCGATGATCAGGAGCAGCAGCAGCAGCGCCAGCGCGATGAGGGCTTGGCGCGGCCAGGCGAGGGGGTTCATGGCGTCGTCCCGGATCGGTTCGGGCGCAAGGGACACCGCCCGCGCCGCAATCGCCAGTCACGTGACGGTCTGCCGCCGTCACGCTCTCGGGAGGCGCCGCGATCCCGTCATGCTCATCCCCGGCCGATGCCCTGGAACTCGGGATTCGGCATCAGCTCCATCGCGTTCGCGAGCCGGTTCGACATGGAGAAGAAGGCCGCGATCGCACCGATGTCCCACAGCTCGTCCTGCGAGAAGCCGGCGTCGAGAACCGCCTGCCGGTCGGCCGCCGAGACGAGGTGGGAAACGGTCGCAACCTTCGTCGCATACTCCAGCATCGCCCGCTGCCGCGACGGCAGCCGCGCCTTGCGCCAATTCGCCGCGACCAGCTCGCTCATCGCCCGATCCTTCGCGCGCACCCGCAGGATCGCGCCATGCGCCACCACGCAATACTGGCACTGATTCCCGATCGAGACGGCGACGACGATCATCTCCCGCTCCGCCGCCGTCAGCCCCTCGCGCTTGCCCATCAGCGCGTCGTGGTAGGCCATGAAGGCGCGGAACTCCTCCGGTCGCCATGCCAGCGCGAGGAAGATGTTCGGCACGAAGCCGGATTTCTCCTGCACCGCCGCGATGCGCGCGCGGATGTCGTCCGGCAGCGTCGCGAGGTCCGGCACGGGAAACGCGCTGATCGGGTCCGTCATGCTGCATACTCCTTGCCGGAAGGGCGCCGGCCTGCAAATCATCGGCGCGGAGACCAGGGAGGAACGACCATGGCCAACGCCCTCTTCACGCCCGCCGCGCCACCCATCCTTCGCAATTCCGCGCTGGATGCGGAAGCCGTGCGCGCCGCCCGCGTGGACCTTGCCGCCTGCTTCCGCATGGCTGCCCGGCTCGGCCTGCATGAGGGCATCTGCAACCACTTCTCCCTTGTTGTGCCGGGACGCGACGACCTGTTCCTGGTCAACCCGTATGGCTGGGCCTTCGCGGAGGTCACCGCCTCCCGCCTTCTCATCTGCGACTTCGAGGGCAATGTGGTCGCCGGCGAGGGCGTGCCGGAAGCGACCGCCTTCTTCATCCATGCCCGCGTCCACCGGAACCTTCCGCGCGCCCGCGCCTGCTTTCACACGCACATGCCGAACGCGACCGCGCTGGCGATGACCGAAGGCCCGCCGCTGCTCTGGGCCGGGCAGAGCGCGCTGAAGTTCCACGGCCGCACCGTGGTGGACGAGAAGTACAACGGCCTGGCTCTCGACACCGCCGAGGGCGACCGCATCGCCGCCAGCATCGGCGACGCCGACATCGTCTTCATGCGCAACCACGGCGTCATGGTCGTCGGCCCGACGGCGGCCGAGGCGTGGGACGACCTCTACTACCTCGAACGCGCCGCGGAAGCGCAGCGCCTCGCCCTTTCCACCGGCCGCCCGTTGAAGCCCGTCCCGCCCGAGATGGCCGCCCGCACCTACGCCCAGATGCGCGAGGGCGACCGCGAGAGCGCCCGCCTCCACCTCGACAGCGTCAAGCGCATCCTGGCGCGCGAGGAGCCGGACTTCGCCGATTAGCGCCGCCCGGCAGGACGCCACCGGCCTGCTCCTCCTGCTCGGCACCGTCATCGGCTGGGGCCTGAACTGGCCCGCCATGAAGCTGCTCCTGGCCGAGGTCCCGCCGCTCACCATTCGCGCCATCGGCGCCGCCATCGCCGTCGTCCTGCTCGCCACCATCGCCGCCGCCCGCGCGGAACGGCTGGCCGTGCCGCCGAGCCTCTTCCCGCAACTCCTCCTCGCCTCCCTCCTCAACGTCACCGCCTGGATGGGCCTCGCCACCTTCTCCCTGCTCTGGCTCGCCGCCGGCGAAGCGACGATCGTCTGCTGCACCATGCCCGTCTGGGCCTCGCTCTTCGCCTGGCTCATCCTCGGGGAGCCGATCTCCCCACGGCGCGCGCTGGCCCTGCTCGTCGGCTTCTCCGGCCTCGCCGTCCTCGTCCTCGGCCCGGGCCTGGATGTTGGCCTGGCGAAGCTTCCGGGCGTCGGCTTCGCACTCGCCGCCGCCATCCTCTTCTCGCTCGGCGCCGTCATCGGCAAGCGCTGGCCCATCGCCATGCCGCCGACCAGCCTCGCCGCGTGGCAGACCGGCCTCGGCTGCGCGCCGCTCGCCCTCGGCGCGATCCTGTTCGACCGTGCCGACCCCGCCGGCTTCTCCGCCGCCTCCTGGTGGCTGCTGCTCTACGGCGGCATCGGGCCGATCGGCCTCTGCTACGTCGCCTGGTTTGCCGCACTCCGCCGCCTGCCCGCCTCCGCCGCCGCGGCCGGCACGCTGCTGACGCCGGTGGTCGGCGTGCTCGCCGCCGCGGCGCTGCTGGGCGAGCCGCTGGGCGCGCGCGAACTCCTCGCGCTCTCCCTCACCGTCGGCGGCGTCCTGCTGGCCATCCGGGGATAGCCGCCCTATCAGCCGCGCGATGGACCGCCCGCTGATCCGCCTCAACCCCGGCGCCGACCGCCGCATCAAGGCCGGTCACCCCTGGGTCTTCTCCAACGAGCTCGCCATGACCCCCGCCGCGCGCGCGATCGCGCCGGGCAGCGTGATCCGCCTGGAAGGCGACGACGGCGTGCGCCACGGCGCCTGGCACTTCAACCCGCACAGCCTCATCGCCGCGCGTCGCCTCGATCCCGACCCCGCCGCAGGCTGCGACGCCGCCTGGTTCCGCACGCGCCTCGCCGCCTGCCTCGCGTTGCGCGGCCGCCTGTTCGACACGCCCTTCTACCGCCTCGTCCACGCCGAGGCCGACGGCCTGCCCGGCCTGGTCGTGGACCGCTACGGCGACGTGCTGGCCGTGCAGGCCAACACCGCCGGCATGGACCGCGCGACGCCCGACATCCTCGCCGCGCTGTACGACCTGCTGCGCCCACGTGCGGTCGTCGCCCGCAACGACGCCGCGATCCGCAAGCTGGAAGGCCTGGACGAAACCGTCGCCCTGCTGCACGGCACGGACGGCACCGCCACCGTCGAGGAAGCCGGCCTGCGCTACGAGGCGGACCTGCTCGGCGGCCAGAAGACCGGCTGGTTCTTCGACCAGCGGCCGAACCGCCTGATGATCGCGCGCTTGGCGGAAGGCCGCACGATGCTCGACGCCTTCTGCCACCTCGGCGGCTTCGGCCTGGCCGCCGCGCGCGCCGGGGCAAGCCACGTCACGCTGCTCGACCGCAGCGAACACGCGCTCGACCTGGCGATGGCGGCCGCCACCCGCGCCGGCCTCGCCGACCGCGTCACGCCGTTGAAGGCCGACGCAATGGAACACCTGGAACGCATGGCCGCCTCCGGCCGCCGCTTCGAGATCGTCGTTGCCGACCCGCCCGCCTTCGCCAAGACGCGCAAGGACATCCCGGCCGCGACGCGCGGCTACGCGAAGCTCGCGCGGCTGGCCGCGACGGTGACGGCGCCGGGCGGGCTGCTGTTCATCGCCTCCTGCTCCCACCACGTCGGCGTCGAGGCCTTCGCCGAGGCCGTCGCCTGGGGCGTCCACCGCGCCGGCCGCCCCGCCCGCATCCTCGCCACCGCCGGCGCCGGCCCCGACCACCCCGTGCACCCCGCCCTGCCCGAGAGCGCGTATCTCAAGGGCCAGCTCCTGGCGCTCGACTGATGCGCCTGTCCGCCGCGACGCGCGCGGCGTATCTGCGCACGGAGTATGAGGCGGCCAGCGCCGTGGCGCGCATCGGCCGGCGCAGCCCGGCGCTGGACGCGCTGCTGCGGGCGAAGGGTGCGCGATCCGCCGCCTTCGTCACGGCGTGGAACCCGTTCAGCCGGCGCATGCCGCGAGGCTGGAACATGCGCATGCTGGCGAAGCTGCGCGAAGTTGCGCGCGACCGGGTGCTCGCGGAAGGGCAGGGGACGGCGCGCGGCTGGTGCGAGCGTCACCTGCTGGTCGCCGGCGATCCGCGACGCACCATCAAGCTCGCACGCCGCTTCAGGCAGCATGCGATTGTCGTGCTGGCGGTCGGTCGCCCGGCCCGATTGGCGGAGGCGCGAACGCGCCAATCGTTGTCGAAGTAAGAACGTAACGATAATACGGGCGCATGATCAGACTTCCGCCCCTGCTTCTCGTACCGCTCCTCGCGTTGCTGGGCTGCGCGCAGCCGCAGGCCGAGTGGGTCGCGATGGTCCCGGCCGAGGCGACGCTCGGCATTGCCGAGCGGCTTCCCGCGCGGCGCGCCGAGGAAACGACGCAGCGCCTCAGCACGAACCTCCTCGGCCGCGGCGAGCATTGGCGATACCGGGAAGGCAGCGTGCAGGTGGAGCAGACCTACGCCGGTGCCAAGTTCTCCGCCACGATGCTGCAATCCTACCGAGACCGGGCGGCGGGCGAGGGCTGGTCACGGAACGTGATGCGCACCCCCGCCGTCACCGGCCTCGTCGCCGCCGAAGCCGTGACACATGAACGTTTTCCAGGCGCCGGCTGGCTGTTCACCTACGCGACGGAGCGCCCGCAGATCTTCTGCACGGTCGGGCGATCCTACATGGCCGCGCGCGGCGGCCATGACGACGAGGGTCCGCTCTTCGACACCGCGCTCATCGCCTCGATCTGCCACGCCGGTCCCGACGTGCCGGCCGACATGCGCGCCCTCTTCCGCGGGTTGCGCCCGCGCGCCACCTGATACCGGCCGGCGTTGATCCTCAGCGCTTCCCTCTGTCGTTCCCGCGGAAGCGGGAACCCACCGCGCCGCGTGTCGAAACGGCGGGAAGTTAGGGTCACCGCGTTCGCGGGGGCGACAGTAAACGGGTGAAAACCTGCGCCCGCTGGCATTACAGGAACCGCTACAAGAACCGCGCCCGCAGATCCACGCTGCTCTCCCGCCCGAGCTTGTCGAAATGCTCGGCAAGCCAAGCCTCCGCAGCCTCCCGCCCATACCGCTTCAGCTCCGACAGGAACTGCCAATCCCCGTTCAGCTTCGTCGAGAGCTTGAATTGCCGCATCCGCTCCTCGTCCTCGATCACGTGCAGGAACAGGCGACGGTAACGCGGCTGCTCCAGCCGGCCGGCATCCAGCAGGCGCTGCACGAAATCTATCGCGCGCATCTCCGCCATCAGCGAGGCGTTGAAGCTGATCTCGTTCAGCCGGTTCATGATCTCGGTCGGATGGGTCGGCAGTTCCTCCCGCACCGTCGGGTTGAGCTGCACCAGCACCAGATCCGGCGCGCCGCCCTGCTCGTACAGCGGCCAGAGCGCGGGATTGCCGAGGTAGCCGCCATCCCAGAACGGCTCGCCCTCGATCTCCACGGCCTTGAAGAATTGCGGCAGGCAGGCCGAAGCCAGCACCACGTCCACCGTCACCTCGTCGCGGCTGAACACCCGCGGCTTGCCGGTGCGGACGGAGGTCGCGGAGATGAACAGCTTCGGCCCCTTGCCGCCGCGCAGCACCTCCGGCTCCAGAACCTCTTCCAGCACCGGCCGCAGCGGGTTCCAGTCGTATGGCGTCGGGTTGATCTGGTAGGGCGAGAGCACGCGGGTCAGCGTCTCGAAGGTCTGGTAGGCGACGGACCAGGTCAGGTCGTAGCCCCAGATCGCCTTCTCGAACGGCGTGTTCTGCAACGGCGAGACGGCCAGCCGCGCCGCCGCGTTCCGCCACAACCGATCGAGCGCCGCCCGCGCCCCGTCCCGCCCACCCTCGCACAGGCCCTGCACGAAGACCGCCGCGTTGACGCCGCCGGCCGAGGTGCCCGAGACCGCGTCGTATTCGATCCGGTCGTCTTCCAGCAGCCGTTCCAGCACGCCCCAGGTGAAGGCGCCATGCGTGCCGCCTCCCTGCAGCGCCAGGCTGACGCGCCGCGTCGTCGGCCTCGCGACCACGGGCCGGGCCAGCGGCGTCACGTTTGGGGTCACGCCACTGCGCGCATCGGCCGCCTCGCGGCGGAACTCCTCCTCCATCACTGCGCCGTCCAGCCGCCATCCACCGAGAGCGCGCTGCCGTTGATGGAGCCGCTGTTCGGCCCGACGAGGAACATCGCGGCTTCCGCGATCTCCTCCACCTCCACCCATTTCTTCGTCGGCTGGCGTTCCAGCAGGTAGTCGGTCAGCGCGACCTCCTCGCTGACCCCGTGCTTCTCCGCCAGCGGCTTCACCTGCGCCTCGGCCAGCGGCGTGCGCACGAAGCCCGGGCAGATGGCGTTGCAGGTGATGCCGGTCCGCGCGACCTCCAGCGCGACGCCCCGCGTCAGCCCGATCACCCCATGCTTGGCCGCGACATAGGCCGATTTGAACGGGCTGGCGACGAGGCCGTGCGCCGAGGCGACGTTGACGATCCGCCCCCAGCCCTTCGCCTTCATCCCCGGCAGCGCCGCCTTGATGGCGTGGAAGTTGGAGACGAGGTTGATCGCGATGATCCGGTCCCACTGCTCGTCCGGGAAATCCTCGATCGGCGAGACGTGCTGGATGCCGGCATTGTCCACCAGGATGTCGCAGCCGCCGATCTCCCGCTGGCAGGCCGCGACCATCGCGCGTATTTCGGCGGGCTTAGACATGTCGGCGTTCGAGTAGGGCGCCTCGCCCCCACCCATCGCCGCGCCAACCTCGGCGCGGGCGCGGGCGATGTCCTCCGGCTTGCCGAAGCCGTTGAGCATCACCTTCGCGCCCTCCCGCGCGAAGCGCAGCGCGATCGCCAGCCCGATGCCGGAGGTGGACCCGGTCACCAGGGCCGTCCGGCCCTCCAGCGTCTTCGGCATCGGTCTGCGTCCCTGCGTATGCGGCGCCGCAGCAAAGCGCCGGAACGCGGAAGGTTGCTCAGGGCAGCCGGTTGAGCAAGCCGACGACGCGCTTTGCCAGGGGCGAGAGCAACCTTGGCGCGTAGAACTCGCCCGCCGCCCGCTTCGCGGCCTCGGCGAGCGTCGGATAGGGCAGGACGAGCCCGGCCAGCGCCGTGAGCGGCAGCTTCCGCCCGATCATCAGCCCGAACATCCCCGCCATCTCGCCCGCGTTCCGCCCGAGCACGCCGGCCCCCAGCAGCCGCCCACGCGGGCTGACGACCAGCTTAACCAGCCCGTCCTCGATCCCCTCCGCCACGGCGCGATCGTTCTCGGCCAGCGGAAACCGGTAGGGGCGGGGATCCAGCCCCGCCTCCCGCGCCTCCGCCTCGGTCATGCCCACCTGCGCCAGCTCCGGGTCGGTGTAGGTGACGCGGGGAAGGGCGGCGTAATCCACCTTCGCCGGCAGCCGGAACAGCATCCGCCTGGCCAGCACCCCGGCATGCTGGGACGCGACATGGGTGAAGGCGCGCGGGCCGATGCCTGCCGGATCGGCGATGTCCCCGGCCGCCCAGACCCGCCGGTTCGACACCGAGCGCAGGCCCGCATCCGTCGCGATTCCCCGCGGCGTCGCCGTGACGTTCGCCGCCGCCAGGTCCAGCCCTGCCAGCCGCGGCGCCCGCCCGACGGCGAGCAGCAGGTGGCTGCCCGCGATCCGCGTCCCGTCTTCCAGCAGGGCCGCGAAGCCCGGCGGCTCCGCTTCGAACCGGACGAGTTCCGCGCCTTCCCGCAGCACCACCCCCTCCCGGACGAGCACCCGCCGCAGCCCGTCCGCCAGTTCCGGGTCGTCGCGCCCGGCGATCCGCCCGGCCTCGATCACCGTCACCCGGCAGCCGAGCCGCACATGCGCCTGCGCCATCTCCAGCCCGATCGGCCCGCCGCCGAGGATCACCAGGTGCTCCGGCTTCTCCTCCAGCCCGAAGATCGTCTCGTTCGTCAGCCACGGCACCGGCCCGAGGCCCGGGATCTCCGGCACCACCGCCGCGCTGCCGGCGGCGATCACGCAGCGCCGGAAGGTCAGCCGCCGCCCGCCCGCCTCCACCTGGTCGGGCGCCGTGAAATGGGCCGAGGCGCGGATCACCTCCACCCCCATGCCGCGGAACCGCGCCTCCGAATCGGTCGGCGCGATGCGGGCGATGGCGCCGTGCACATGCGCGCGCACCCCCGCCCAATCCACCTCCGGCTCCCCGGCCCTGATCCCGAACTGCCCGGCACCGCGGACCGCCGCGGCCGCATGCGCCGCCGCCAGCAAGGCCTTGGACGGCACGCACCCCCAGTTCAGGCAGTCGCCCCCCATCTCCGCCCGCTCGACCAGCGCCACCTTCAGCCCGAGCGCGGCCGAGATCGCCGCCGTCGAGAGGCCGGCCGCGCCGGCCCCGATCACCAGCAGGTCGAAATCGGGCATCATCAATATCCAGGATGTCAGGGGTCAGGGGTCGAAAGGTTGACGGCGCAGCCGGCGCCTTCCTATACGTCCCGCCTTCGCCGGGGCAGGGCCTGCCACCGGCGCATTCGTTTGTGGCCGCACCGCGGTTACGGGAGCCGTATCGTGAAGCGTACCTACCAGCCCTCCAAGCTCGTCCGGAAGCGCCGGCATGGATTCCGCAGCCGCACGGCGACGGTCGGCGGCCGCAAGGTGCTGGCAAACCGCCGCGCCAAGGGCCGGGCCCGCCTCTCGGCTTGAGCGCCGGGGCGAGGCGCGTGCCATGCCGGCGCGACCGCCGCGCCTGAAGCTGCGTCGCGACTTCCAGCGTGTCGCCGGCAAGGGCGCGCGCGCGGCGCGGCCCGGGCTGGTCCTGCAGGCGCTGGAAGCGCCGGGGCAGGGGCTCCGCGTCGGCTTCACCGCCACGAAGAAGATCGGCAACGCCGTGGTCCGCAACCGCACGAAGCGCCGGCTGCGCGAGGCCGTGCGCCTGACCCTCGGCGCGTCCGACGTCATCGGCTTCGACCTCGTCCTCATCGGCCGGGAAGCGACTGCGGAGCGCGACTGGCGTACGCTCCTCGGCGACCTCCGCGGCGCGCTGAAGCAGGCGCGCGTCACCCCATGACCCCCGGCCAGCACCTTCTCCGCGGCGCGATCCGCACCTACCAGTACACGCTTCGCCCGATCATCGGCTGCAATTGCCGGTTCCACCCGCATTGCAGCGATTTCGCGTTGGAAGCGGTGGCGACCCACGGGGCCCTGAAGGGCACCTGGCTTGCCGGCCGCCGCATCCTGCGCTGCAACCCCTGGCATCCCGGCGGCTACGACCCCGTGCCGCCCCAAACCGGGATGACAAAAGGCCCCGCCCTTCCGTGATGGACCAGAAGCGCCTCTTCGCCGCGATCGCGCTCTCGATCGGGATCCTGCTGCTGTTCGACCTGTGGAACCGCCCGGCCCGCGAGGCCGAGCAGCGCCGCCTCGAGCAGCAGCGGACCGCGCAGCAGGCCGCGGCACCCGCCCCGGCCGTGCCGCTGCCCGGCACGCCTGCCGGCGTGACCACCGCAGCACCGGCCGGCGTGCAGACCGCCCCCGACGCACCCACCGCCGCCGCCCGCGCGCCGGAGCAGCGCATCGCCATCGAGAACCCGCGCATCGCCGGCACCATCAGCCTCCGCGGCGCCCGCCTCGACGACCTCGTCCTGAAGGACCATCGCGAGACGGTCGAGCGCAACTCCCCGCCCGTCCGCCTTCTCGCGCCACGGACCGATGCGCATCCCTACTTCGCGCAATGGGGCTGGAGCGCCGGCGACGGCCGCACCCGCGTGCCCGAGGCCGACACCGACTGGACCGCCGAGGGCGGCCCGCTCGCCCCCGGCCGCCCGCTGACGCTCCGCTGGGACAACGGCGCCGGCCAGGAATTCCGAATCACCTTCGAGGTGGATGCGGACTACATGCTCGCCGTCCGCCAATCCGTCGTGAACCGCGGCGCCGAGCCCGCCAGCGTGCTGCCCTGGGCGCGCATCCGGCGCGAGGCGACGCCGCAGGTCGCCGGCTTCTTCATCCTGCACGAAGGCTTCGTCGGCGTGCTCGATGGCCGCCTCGTCGAGTGGACCTACAGCGATGCGCGCTCCGAGGCCGAGAAGCGCCGCGGCCCCGCCTTCGAGACGGAGAGTGGTGGCGGCTGGGCCGGCTTCACCGACAAATACTGGCTGACCGCGCTGACGCCGGTGGACCAGGCCACCCGCGTGCGCACCGCGTTCCGTCACACCAACGACGGCAGCGGCGACCGCTGGCAGGCCGACATGGCCCCGCCCGTCGCGCAGACGGTCGCGGCCGGCGCCGAGGCGACGCTCGCCACCCGCCTCTTCGCCGGCGCGAAGGAGGTCCACCTCCTCGACGCCTATGCGTCCCGCTACGGCATCGTGGATTTCGACAAGGCGGTGGATTTCGGCTGGTTCTACTTCCTGACCAAGCCCTTCTTCTACGTCCTGCACTTCCTGGGCGTGACCTTCGGCAATTTCGGCGTCGCCATCCTCGTCTTCACCTTCATCCTGAAGCTGCTGTTCTTCCCGCTCGCCAACAAGGCGTACAAATCCATGGCGCGGATGAAGGTCCTCGCGCCCAAGATGACCGAAATCCGGGAGCGGTACAAGGACGATCCGACCAAGGCGCAGGCCGAGATGATGGCCATGTACCGCAGCGAGAAGGTGAACCCCGCCTCCGGCTGCCTGCCCATCCTGATCCAGATTCCCGTCTTCTTCGCGCTCTACAAGGTGCTGTTCGTCACCATCGAGATGCGCCACGCGCCCTTCTTCGGCTGGATCCGCGACCTCTCGGCGCCGGACCCGACGAACCTCTTCAACCTGTTCGGCCTGATCCCCTTCGATCCCACCCAGTTCTCCGCGCTGTTCCACATGCCGGTCTGGGCGATCCTGATGGGCATCACGATGTTCCTCCAGTACAAGCTGAATCCGACGCCGCCGGACCCGATCCAGGCGAAGATCTTCGCCTGGATGCCGCTGATCTTCACCTTCATGCTGGCGTCCTTCCCGGCCGGCCTGGTCATCTACTGGACCTGGAACAACCTGCTCTCCATCGCCCAGCAATGGTACATCCTGCGCCTGGATCAGCAGCGCCAGGTGCGGGCCGGGACGCATGTCGCGCCCGCCAAGCCCGAGAAGGCAGCGAAGAAGGGGTGAGCGCGGGCGGGCTGCTGGAAGCGAAGGACGAGGCCGCCCGCGCCGCGCTGATCGAAGCCGGCCGCCTCCTCTTCGCCCGCCCCTGCCGCTTCTTCTTCGCCGCCCAGCGCCTCGACCAGCTCCCCCCCGCCACCGACGTCCCGGAAGTCGCGCTCTGTGGCCGCTCCAACGTCGGCAAGTCCTCGCTGATGAACGCGCTGACCGGCCAGAAGGCGCTCGCCCGCGTCAGCCACACCCCCGGCCGCACGCGCCAGCTCAACTTCTTCGACCTCGCCGGGGGCCGCCTCACCCTCGTGGACATGCCCGGCTACGGCTACGCCCAGGCCTCGAAGGCAGTGAAGGAGGACTGGCAGGGCCTGATGTTCGACTTCCTGCGCGGCCGTCCCACGCTCCGCCGCGTCCTGCTGCTGATGGACAGCCGCGTCGAGACCAAGCCCGCCGACCGCGCCGCGATGGACCTGCTCGGCGAGGCCGCCGTCGCCTTCCAGCTCGTCCTGACGAAGGCCGACACCGTGAAGCCGCCCCAGCTCGCGAAGCGCCTGGCAGAGGTCGAAGTGATCGCCCGCACCCGCACCGCCGCCCATCCACTGGTGCTGGTCACCAGCAGCGAGACCGGCAGTGGCATGGAGGAGCTCCGCGCCGAGATCGCCGCCCTCGCCCGCCCTTGACCCACCGCACCGCCGCCCGTATCGCGCGCGCAATCCAGCGGAACGCCAGCACGATGACCGACGACGCGCTCGACCAGATGGCGATCCTCGCCGGTGCGCTGCCCTTCCTGAAGCGCTACGACGACCAGACCGTCGTCGTGAAATACGGCGGCCACGCGATGGGCGAGGAGGACACGGCGCTCCGCTTCGGTCGCGATATCGCGCTGCTGGAGCAGGTCGGCGTGAACCCTGTCGTCGTCCACGGCGGCGGCCCGCAGATCAACGCGATGCTCAAGCGGCTGAACGTGAAGTCCACCTTCGTGCAAGGCCTCCGCGTCACCGATGCCGAGATGCTCGACGTCGTCGAGATGGTCCTCGCCGGCCCGGTCAACAAGCAGGTCGCCGAGGCGATCACCCGCGCCGGCGCACTCGCCGTCGGCATCTCCGGCAAGGATGGCGGCCTGATTCGCGCGCGCAAGCTGATGCGCACGATGCGCGATCCCGGCAGCAACCTCGAACAGGTGCTCGATCTCGGCTTCGTCGGCGAGCCGGAGAGCGTGGACCCGCGCGTGCTGCGCCTGCTGATCGGCGCGGACATCGTGCCTGTCGTCGCCCCCGTCGGCGTCGGCGCGGACGGCCAGACCTACAACATCAATGCCGACACGGTCGCCGGCGCGATCGCCGGCGCGCTGGACGCCGAGCGCCTGCTGATGCTCACCGACGTGCGCGGCGTGCTCGGCCCCGACGGCAACCTGATCACCGAGATGACGGTGGCCGAGGTGAAGGCCGGCATCGCCGCGGGCTGGATCTCGGGCGGCATGATCCCGAAGGTCGAGACCTGCATCTACGCGCTGGAACGCGGCGTGAAGGGCGCCGTGATCCTCGACGGTCGCGTGCCGCACGCCGTTCTTCTCGAACTCTTCACCGATGCCGGCGCGGGCACGCTGATCCGCGCCTGACCTTCTTCCTCCCGCGCAAGCGGGACCTCACCGCGCCGCATGCCGGAGCTTCGGAACGCCGGCCCCCCCCCGCTTTCGCGGGGGGCGACAGTGAACCGGTCAATTCCTCATCGGGTCAGCACGACCGCTCACCCGCGCCCCTTGCCAGCACGCTCCCGGAGCGCCTGCTCGAGTCGCGTGCGCGCCGCCTCCGCTTCCTCCGCCAAGCCCCGCAGCGCCTCGTCGTCGAAGAAGCCGTTCGCGCGCAGCATCCGCACGGCCTCGTCCAGCCGCCCGTCCCGCAGCGTCTCATAGGCCGCCCAGGTGCGCTCCGCCGACGGGCCGCGCATCGTGCCATCCTCGGTCAGCAGCGCCAAGCCGATCTCCTCTCCGCGCGACCAGCGGCGGAGCGCCGGGAAGCTCGCGCCGCCGGCCAGCCGCAGCTCGACATGGTCGGGGATGACGAGCGTCGTCCCGGTCTGCACCCGCGCGCCGGTGTCGCTCATCTCCAGCACCAGGCAGTCATGAACGGTACCGTCGAACACGAGGTGCGCGCGCTTCAGCGTGCTGCGGCGCTGCTCGCGGCGCTTCTCCCCGCTGCCGGTCGTGCTCATGCGCTCCGGCTCCTCTGCCCTGCCAATGCATTATGGCACGTGCCGCGAGTGGTCGCCACGCGGCAGCATTTCATGTTGAATTTGCAACAAATCCGGCGTGAGGTTGCCTCGCCGGCGTGGAACGGGTGTGATCGCCTCCATCGCCAGCCAAGGACTGAATGTATGAAACTGCCCCTCGTCGCCGTCACGGTGCTCGCCGCCACCCTCGCCGCCGGCGCGGCATTCTCCCAGCAGAAGGGCCCGACGCCGCAGCCGCAGCCGCAGGCGCAGCAGCCCCAGGCCGCGCCGAAGGGCAATACGCAGCAGCAGGCGTTGCCGGATTGGCGTGCGCAGCCGCGCTACCGGACGCTGAACCTGCAGGTCGGCTTCGAGCCCGACCCGCAGGAGGTGCAGGTGGATGCCGGCGGCGACCGGGAAGCCACGCCAGTCGGGCCGAACTGCGCCGGCTGGATAGATTTCTCGCGTCCCGACGTGGACCTGAACTACGCGCCGGGCCAGGGCCAGTATCCGCTCTTCATCGGCGCGGTGTCGCAGGCCGACACGACGATCGTCGTCAACGATCCGGCCGGCGCCTGGCACTGCAACGACGACTACGAGGGCCTGAACCCCGGCGTCGTCTTCCAGCGTCCGCTGATGGGCAACTACAACATCTGGGTTGGCACGCTCTCCCGCGGTCCGACCCAGCGCGCGACCGTGCGCATTTCGGAAGTGCCGCCCCGGCGGTGACGGCTCAAGCCCTCCCCCGCGCTTGCGGGGGAGGGTTGGGTGGGGGAGACCCCTCGAAAGCCCGCGCCGCCCTCAGGCCGCTTTCGCCTCCCGACGGCGGCGGTGCAGGACGAATTCGGTGTAGCCGTTCGGCTGCGCCGCGCCCTCGAAGACCAGGTCGCAGGCCGCCCTGAACGCCGGCCCGTCGAAGCCCGGCGCCATCGGCGCATACAGCGGGTCGCCCGCATTCTGCCGGTCCACCACCGCCGCCATGCGCCGCAGCGTCTCCATCACCTGGTCGCGCGTGACGATCCCGTGCCGCAGCCAGTTCGCGATATGCTGCGAGGAGATGCGCAGCGTCGCGCGATCCTCCATCAGCCCTACATCGTTGATGTCCGGCACCTTCGAACACCCGACCCCCGCATCAACCCAGCGGACGACGTAGCCCAGGATACCCTGCGCGTTGTTGTCGAGCTCCGCCTGCACGTCGGCCGGCGCCCAGTTCGTCTTCTCCGCCAACGGCACCGTCAGGATGTCGTCCAGCCGCGCCCGCCGCCCGCCGCCGGCGATCTCCGCCTGCCGCGCCGCCACGTCCACCTTATGGTAGTGCAGCGCGTGCAGCGCCGCCGCGGTGGGGGAGGGGACCCAGGCCGTATTCGCGCCCGCCTTCGGATGCGCCACCTTCTGCTCCAGCATCGCCGCCATCATGTCCGGCATGGCCCACATGCCCTTGCCGATCTGCGCGCGCCCGCGCAGCCCGCAGGCGAGCCCGACATCCACGTTCCAATCCTCGTACGCCTTGATCCAGGGCAGCCCCTTCATGTCCCCCTTGCGCACCATCGCCCCGGCTTCCATCGAGGTGTGGATCTCGTCGCCGGTGCGGTCGAGGAACCCGGTGTTGATGAACACCACGCGGTCGCGCGCCGCGCGGATGCACGCCTTGAGGTTCACGGTCGTGCGCCGCTCCTCGTCCATGATGCCCATCTTCAGCGTCGCGCGCGGCAGGCCGAGCGCGTCCTCCACGCGGGCGAAGAGCGTGTCGGCGGCCGCCACCTCCTCCGGCCCGTGCATCTTGGGCTTGACGATGTACACGCTGCCCGCACGGCTGTTCATGCGCTTGCCGCGGATGTCGTGCAGCGCGATCGCGGCGGTGCACATCGCGTCCAGCACCGTCTCCGGCACCTCCGCCCCGTCGAGCGTAACGGCATCGGTCATCATGTGATGTCCGACGTTGCGCACCAGCATCAGGGACCGGCCGTGCAGCGTCACCGCGCCGCCCGACGGCGTCTTCCAGGTGCGGTCCGGGTTCAGCCGCCGCGTGACGGTCCTGCCTCCCTTCTCCAGCTCCGCCGCGAGGTCGCCGAGCATCAGGCCGAGCCAGTTGCGATAGACCAGCACCTTGTCCTCGGCATCCACCGCCGCGACGCTGTCCTCGCAATCCATGATCGTCGTGACCGCGGCTTCCACGACAATGTCGGAGATGCCGGCCGGGTCCTCCTTCCCGATCGTGCTCGTCCGGTCCACACGGATTTCCAGATGCAGCCCGTGGTTGACCAGCAGCACGGCCTCCGGCGCCCAGGGATCGCCCGCGAAACCCACGCATTGCCCGGGACGCGCCAGCCCGACTTTCCGGCCCTCCTTCAGCGAGACGGTCAGCGCGCCGCCCTCGATCGCGTAGCCGGTGGCGTCCGCATGGGTCGCGCCTCCCGCCAGCGGCGCGGCGCCATCCAGCACGGCGCGCGCGAAGGCGATCACCTTCGCCCCGCGCGCCGGATTGTAGCCGCGTCCCCGCTCCGCCCCCTCCGTCTCCGGGATGGCATCCGTGCCGTAGAGCGCGTCATACAGGCTGCCCCAGCGCGCATTCGCCGCGTTCAGCGCATACCGCGCGTTCGACACGGGCACGACGAGCTGCGGCCCGGCCACCGTCCCGATCTCCGGGTCAACGCCGGTGGTCCCGATCGAGAAGTCCTCCGGCTCCGGCAGCAGGTAGCCGATCTCGCGCAGGAAGGCGGCATAGGCAGCCGCATCGAGCGGCCGCGCCGGGTGGTCGCGATGCCAGGCGTCGAGGGTCGCCTGCAACGCGTCCCGCTTCGCCAGCAGCGCCGCGTTGCGGGGCGCCCAATCCCGCAGGATCGCTTCGAGGGACGACCAGAATCGCGCCGGCTCGACACCCGTGCCCGGCAGCGCCTCGTGCTCGATGAAGTCGCGCAGCACGGACGCCACGCGGAGGTCGCCGATCCCGACCAATGATGCCACCTTCTCAACTCCCGATCACGCTGGCCCTGCAGGCGGCGGGTGTGTGCGGGCATCCTCGCCCTGAGGCAAGGGGGCGGGGAGACGCAGCTTCTTGAGCACATCCTTCGGTCCATTGGCACAACCCTGGGTAGCATCATTGCCATCTAGGATCGTGACCGTGGCGTTCCGGTGACACTCCGGGAACAGTGTCGTCAAAGGGCAACACCACCCTTCAACAAACCGGAAATGGAACGTATGTTCATCACATTCTCGGGAACATACTCAACTCGTGAGCGCATTGACCGTGGCGGCGTCCGAAGCGCCGCGCCTAGACGAACTGCCAACCCGGCGCCTCGCGCCAGTTCAGCCTCGCACCATGGTGGAGCAGGCGGCCGAGGCCGTGGTCTCGGCCGCTGCCCGCGGGGCCTTCCTCCCCGGTGACCGCCTCGTCGAGGCCGAGATCGCCCGCGACCTCGGCATCAGCCGCGTCCCGGTGCGCGAAGCACTGCGCCTGCTGGAAAGCCAGGGCATCGTCGTCAGCACGCCCTACAAGGGCATGCGGCTGATGCAGGTGACGAACCGCGGCGTCGCCGAACTCACCCGCGTCCGCGCCGCCCTCGAAGCCCTCGCCATCCGCGAGATCGCGGCGCTCGGCGGCGGCGAGGGGGCGGTCGCCGGCGCCCGCCGCGCCGCAGCCGCCTACGAAGCCGCGCTCGGGTCCGGCGACCAGGCCGCCGTGGTGGCCGCCGACGTCGCCCTGCACGGGGAGATCTGCCGCGCCTCCGGCAACGCGGTCCTGCACGGTGTCTGGCTCGGCCTCGCGCGCCAGCTCTCGGTCATCTGGGGCCTCGGCCAGGGCGTCCGGCCCGGCCCATGCGTGGTGCAGGAGCACAACGCCCTGCTCGATCGCCTGGCCGCCGGCGACGTGGCCGGGGCGCAGCGCTCGCTCGACGATCACCTGGACTGGCACGCATCCTTCGACTTCGAGGACGCGATCGAGGCGCGCCGCGGCGCCAAGCGCTGAGCACCCCCACGGTTTGACCCGAGCGGTTTGACCCGGGCGGTTCGCGGCGCGACACCTCCGCCATGCCGCCCCCGCTGCACGTGCCCACCCACCTGACGGCCGAGAACGCCGACTTCTCCAGGGCCATCGGCTACGTGGACGGCGTCGTCACGCCGCTGGAGGAGGCGCGCATCCCCGCCCGCGACCTCGGCCTGATGTATGCCGACATGACCTACGACGTCGTGCATTGCTGGCGCGGCGGCTTCTTCCGCCTGGACGACCACCTGGACCGCTTCCTCGCTTCCTGCGACGGCCTCCGGCTCGACCCCGGCATGGATCGCGACGCGCTGCGCCGCCTGCTGGCCGAGCTGCAACGGCGCAGCGGCCTGCCCGACACACTCGTCTATTTCGCCTGCACACGTGGCAATGCCGTGCCGGGCACGCGCGACCCGGCCCGCCATACCGCGCACCGCGTCTTTGCCACCGTCACGCCCTTGATCCTGCGCGGCCAGCCGGACGAGATGGAACGCGGCCTGCACGCGGCACTCGTCCGCGGCGTTCCCCGCATCGCCGCCGACTCGGTGAACCCGCACTGGAAGAACACGCATTGGGGCGACTTCCACCGCGCGACCTTCGCCGCGAAGGAGTCCGGGCACGACGTCGCCATCCTGCTCGCCGCCGACGGCGCGGTGGCCGAGGCACCCGGCTTCAACGTCGTCGCGCTGATCCGCGGCGAACTGGTCTCGCCCGATGCCGGCGTCCTGCGGGGCATCTCCTGCCGCACCATGTTCGAGATCGCGGGCGACCTCGGCATCCCCGCCTGCTACGCGCGCGTCTCCGCCGAGGACCTGGCCGGCGCCGACGAGATCTTCCTCACCGCGACCTCCTGCGGCCTGTTCCCCGTCACGCGGCTCGACGGCGCACCGGTCGGCGCCGGCGTGCCCGGCCCGGTGACCGCCCGCTTGCTCAACACCTACTACGCGCGGAAGAATGCCGGATGGCACATCACGCCGGCCGAGGACATCAGATGATCCGCGCCTTGCTGCTCCTCGCAGTTCTCGCCCTGTCCGCACCGGCCCAGGCCCAGCGCGACCTGACGGTTGTCGCCGGCGGCGGCGCGCTGCAGGACCACATGCGCCGTACCCTGTTCGAGACCTTCACCCGCGCCACCGGGATCCCCGTGCGCGACACCGCCTACGACTACAACGTCGGTCCCATCCGCGCGATGGTGCAGGCGCGCAACGTCACCTGGGACGTCGTTCTCGTCGAAGCGCCCGACCTCATCCGCGGCTGCGAGGACGGCGTCTTCGAGCGAATGGACTGGTCCGTCGTGAACCGCGACAAGTTCCTGCCCGGCGGCGCGATCACCTGCGGCGCGGGCGCGATCGGCTGGGGCGTCGCGGTATTTCGCGACCTCGCCCGCAACCCGACCGGCCCGTCCAACTGGACCGAGTTCTGGGACGTCACCCGCTTACCCGGACGCCGCACGCTGCGCCGCGGCGCGCGCATGACGCTGGAGATCGCACTGATGGGCGACGGCGTCGCACCCGCCGAGGTGTATCGCGTTCTCGCGACGCCCGAAGGCCAGCGCCGCGCCTTCGCCGCCCTCGACCGCATCCGCCCGCATCTGCACTTCTGGCAGGGCGGCCAGCAGCCGATCGAGCTCGTGAACGCCGGCGAGGTTGCCTACGCCGTCGGCTTCGTCGGCCGCACCGCCAATGCGATGCGCGCCGGCGCGCGCTACGACCTGAACTGGGACACGCTGCTCTACAGCTTCGACTACTGGGCCGTCGTCCGCGGCAGCCCGAACGTACCCGCCGCGATGCGCCTGGTCGAGCACATGACGGACCCCGCGCCCTTGCGCGAACTTGCCCGCGCCTGGCCGGTGAACCCCGTCACGGCCGCGGTCGCGAACGACCCCGAAATCCGCGCACGCAACCCGCTGATGATGAGCAACCACCAGCACCGCGGCCTGCAGATTGACACCGAGTTCTGGCTCGATCAGGGCCCCGACCTCGAACAGCGCTTCGCCAGCTGGCTGAACCGTTGACCCAGCACACTCCCTCCCCCGCCCTGGCGGGGGAGGGCCGGGGTGCGGGAAACCCCTTCGGTGCAAAACGCCCACTCCTCGCCCGCCGCACCCTCCTCGCCTCCGCCCTCCTGGCCCCCCTCCTCCTCCTCATCACCTTCGCCTTCCTCCTCCCGGTCGGCACCACCCTGCTCACCGCCATCGCCGACCGCGAAGTCGCCCAGGCCCTCCCTCGCACGACCGAGGCGCTGAGCGCCTGGACCGGCCAGGCCCTCCCCCCCGAACCCGCCTTCGCCGCCCTCGCCACCGAACTCGCCACCGCGCTCGAGGAGCGCCGCCTCGGCGAGGTCGCGCAGCGCCTCAACTTCGAGCAGCCCGGCCTGCGCGCGCTCCTCCTCCGCACTGCCCGCGCCGCGTCCCGCCTCGCCGCGCCCTACGCCGAATCCCTCCCGGCCCTCGACGCCCGGTGGGCCGATCCCGAGACCTGGCGGCTGATCCGTCGCGCCTCCGGCCCCACCACCACGCTCTACCTCCTCCGTGCCCTCGACCTCACCCGCGCGCCCGACGGCGCGATCCGGGCGGTGGAACCCGACCAGGCCGTCTTCCTCACGCTCTTCGCGCGCACCCTCTGGGTGAGCCTGGTCGTCACCGCCGCCTGCGTCGCCCTCGGCTGGCCTGTCGCCGCGACGGTCGCCGCCCTGCGCCCGCCCTGGTCATCGGCCGCTCTGCTGCTCGTGCTCGTCCCCTTCTGGTCCTCCGTGCTCGTCCGCAGCACCGCCTGGTTCGCGCTGCTGCAACGCGAAGGCCCCGTCAACGACGCCCTCCTCGCGCTCGGCTTGGTGGACGCGCCCGTGCAGCTCGTCGGCACGCGCCTCGCGGTGTTGCTGGCAACCGTCCACGTCCTGCTGCCCGTCGCGATCCTGCCGATGGTCGGCGTTATGACCCGGCTGGACCCGCGCCACCTCCAGGCCGCCGCCTCGCTCGGCGCGTCGCCCTGGCTGCGCTTCCGCCGCGTCTGGCTGCCGCTCTCGCTGCCCGGCGTCTTCGCCGGCGCCGCGATGACTTTCCTGCTCGCCGTCGGATTCTACATCACGCCCGCCCTGGTCGGCGGAGAGCGCGACCAGCTCGTCGCCTGGTTCATCGCCCAGTTCCTGAACCGCGACGTGAACTGGGGCATGTCGGCCGCGCTCTCCGTCTATCTGCTGCTGATGGCCGGCGCCGTCGTGGCGCTGCTGCGCGCCCTCACCGGCACCGCGCCCATCGGCATGCGGCCCTGATGCGCGCCTCGCCGCTTCTCCTCGGCGTGACGGTGCTGGTGCTCGCCTTCCTCCTCGCGCCCATGCTCGCCGCCCTGTGGCTGTCCTTCTCCCCCACCGAAGTGCTGCGCCTTCCGCCCCGCGGCTACTCGCTCCGCTGGTATGCGGACTTCCTCTCCAACGAGCGCTGGACGCTCGCGACCCGCAACAGCCTCCTCGTCGCGTCCTGCACGACGGCCGTCGCGACGGCGCTCGGCACCGCTGCCGCCCTCGGCCTCCACCTCGGCGAGTTCCGCTTCCGCGCCCTGATTGTCGCGCTTCTCACGCTGCCGATGGTGACGCCCTTCATCGTCACCGCCGCCGGCATGTTCTTCGCCTTCTCCGCCGTCGGCCTGGCCGGCACGCTGCCCGGCTTGGTGCTCGGCCACACCGTCATCGCCGTGCCTTTCGTGCTGATCTCCGTCCTCGCGAGCCTCTCCACCTTCGACGGCACGCTGCTGCGCGCCGCCGCCTCGCTCGGCGCCTCGCCCACGCTTGCCTTCCGCCGCGTGTTGCTGCCGCGCATCTGGCCCGGCGTCGCGGCCGGCGCCGTCTTCGCCTTCGCCACCTCCCTCGACGAGTTTGTCATCACGCTGTTCCTCGCCGGCCCCGCCGAGTTCACGCTCCCGCGCCAGATGTACGCGACCGTCCGCGAATACATGACGCCGACGATCCTCGCCGCCGCCAGCCTGCTGTTCCTGGCCTCCTTCGCGATGCTGCTGGTGACGGAGGCGCTGCGGCGGCGTGATTGAGCGGCGGAGCGTGTCCGGGCAGGATGTCCGCCAAGCGCAAAATGATACCGCCCGGCACAGGTCTTGATCCGTACCCTGTCGCCCCCGTGGAAGCGGGGGCCCACCTTCCCGCCGTCTCGACACGCGGCGCAGTAGGTTCCCGCTTCCGCGGGAACGACAGAGGGAAGCGACCAGAATCAACGCCGGCCGATATGACTCCTCTGGCCGCCCATCGCACTCGCCAGCACGCGTCCTGAACGCGCGTGCAGGTCAGCCGCCCACCCGCAGCACCCCGCTCCCGTCCAACGCGAACCGCCCCGCCCCCGGCCGCGCCGCGAACACCTCGACCGGGTGAAACAGATACAGCCACGGCGGGTTCTCATGCAGCCGCCGCAGCACCGCGCCGTACGCAACCTCCCGCGCGTCGTCCTCCACTGCACCGTTCGCCGCGGCGATCAGTCGCTGCGCGTCCTCGTCGTGATACCCCTGCCACCACACGGCCCGCTGCACCGATGAGACCTTGTCGTCCAGCACGCGAAAGGTGGAGTGCGGCGAGCTGTCGAAGATCGCGGCGTCGCCGATCCGCTTGCGCCCGACCTCCCGCGCATACTCGGACCGGTCCGCCTGCTCCTCCAAGCGCGAGTCCACGCCGACGCGGTCCAGCGCATCGGCCACCGCCTGCGTGATCTCCCGCGCCCGCTCCGGCATCGCCAGCGGCGTGCGCAGCAGCACCGGCCCGCCCACGCCCGCCGCCTCGAACAGCCGCTTCGCGCGATCAGGATCGTAGGGGATCGGCGCGACACCGGACGCTGTCGCGCCCAGGTGCAGCGGGCTCACCACCGTCGCCGCCGGCACGCCGAGCCCATGGAACAGCCCATCCACGATCGCCCGCGCATCCACGGCTTGGTTGACCGCGAGCCGTGCCGCCGGATGCGCGAAGGCGCCGGATGCGCAGTTGAGGTACTGCATCACCGACAGCGTGCTGACCGCGCGCCCCCATTCGAACCCGGCTTCGAAGCGCGGCCCGGCTTCCAGCCGCTCCAACCCCGTCGCCACATCCGCCGCGCCGTCGCGCAGCGCCGCCATCCGCTGCATCGGGTCGGGCACCGCGCGGAAGGTGATGCGGTCCGGCGTGCCCACCCCGCGCAACTCCGCGAACTCCTCCTGGGCGAAATCCTCGACGCGGTACGGTCCGGTCCCCAGCACCGGCGCGCCCGACGCGTCCTCGCGCGCCACGAAGAACTCCGAGAAGATGTCCAGCACATCCGCGAAGGGCTCCGGGTTCTGCACCAGCACCACGTCGCGCGCCGGCGCGGTGATCGTCGCCCGCGCCAGGTAGCGGCTGTAAGACCATTTCATCCCGAAGGTGTCGAGCGAACCGAGCACCGCCCCGATCGCCGCCAGCACATGGTCCGACGTGCAGGGCTCGCCGTCGTGGAAGACGGCACCCTCGCGCAGCCGGAAGCGCCAGCGCCGCCCGCCCTCCTCGTGCCGCCAGGACCCGAACAGCGCCGGCGCCACCCGCCCGCCCTCGCACCAGCGCAGCAGCGGTTCGAACACGAGCGACTTCAGCGTCAGCACGCTCGTATCGTCGGTCACCCGCCCCATCGGCAGGAAGCGGCACTTCTCCGCCGCGATGCGCAGGTGCCGCACGCCTCAGCTCGGCTCGAAGCGCGACAGGATCGGCTCCCACCGCGTCTCCTCGTTCCGCATGAAGGCGAGGTGGGCGGCGGCGGACGAAGGCGTGACCTCCACTCCCAGCCGCTCGAACTCCGCGCGGTTGGCGGCGCTGGCGAACACCTTGTCGAAGCCGTCCCGCAGCCGCGCGACGACCGGCGCCGGCACGCCCTTCGGCGCGAACAGCCCCATCCAGCTCGTCACCGAGAAGCCCGGCACCGTCTCCGCCACCGTCGGCAGGTCCGGCAGCGCGGACCAGCGGTTCGGCCCGGTGACCGCCAGCGCGCGCCAGTGTCCCGCACGGATCGGCTCCAGCGCCGTCGTGATCCCACCGAACAGCACCTGGATCGCGCCCACCGTCAGGTCCGTGCGCAGCAGCGCGTCGCCGCGATACGGCACGTGCACCATATCCGTGCCCGTCATCTTCATGAACATCTCGGCCGACAGGTGGATGGACCCGCCCGATCCCGCCGAGCCGAAATTCAGCCGCCCCGGATTCGCGCGCACATGCGCGATGAACTCCGGCACCGTGCGCACGGGCACGGAGGGGTGCACCACGAGCACGTTCGGCGCCGAGAACATCAGCCCGAGCGTGTCGAAGTCGCGTTCCCACCGGAACGGCGTCTCGCGCAGCAGGTAGCGCGTGTTGATGATGTTCGGCCCCGTCGCGAGCAGCGTGTAGCCATCCGCCGGGCTGCGCATCGCCGCCTCGACCCCGATGTTGCCGCCGGCGCCGGAGCGGTTGTCCACCAGCACGCGCCCCGGCAGCTCCCGCGCCAGCGCGTCGGCGAAGGATCGCGCATGCGTGTCCGAAGATCCGCCGGCGGGGAAGGGCATGATCAGCCGGATCGGCCGGTCCGGGTAGGTGCCCTGCGCCAGCGCAGGCGCCGCCAGCGCGGCGGGCGCAGCCAGCAGGACGCGGCGTGTGGTCACGAAGCGCATGATCGGAAGCTCCCGTGGATTGCGGCAGCTTCCGTCAGGCAAGTCGTTCCGGCAACTCCCGCAGCGCGTGCTCCGGCGCGTTGGCGTAGGCGAGCCGCAGGTGCCGCTCGCCGCCCGGCCCGAAGAAGGCGCCGGGCAGCGTCACGAGCCCCGCTTCCACCGCCAGGCGCTCGGCCACCGCCATCCCGTCCGGGCCATCATCCGGCACGCGCGTCCAGGCGAAATACGCGCCCTCCGCCTCGATCCGCCAACCCGGTGCGCGCCCGATCGCGCGACGGAACACCGCGCCGCGCGCCCGCATCGCCGCCGCATTCTCCGCGCGCCACGCGCGCAGCTCCGGCACCGCCCAGGCGAGCGCGGCCTGCGGCGGCCGCGGCGGGCAGAGCTGGATGTTGTCCACCGCCTTCACGAACTCGTCCCGCAACGCCGGCCCGGCCACGACCGCGCCCATCCGATGCCCGGGAATGCAATAGGCCTTGGAGAACGAATAGAGCTGCACGACGAAGTCCCGCCAATCCGGCCGCGCGAACAGCCCGTGCACCGGCCCGTCGCCAGGGCCGAAGTCGCGATACGTCTCGTCCAGCACCAGCCACGCCCCGGCCGCGCGGCACGCCTCCGCCAGCCGGTCGAGCAGCGCGGGCGGGATCGCCGCCCCGGTCGGGTTGTTCGGCGTCACCAGCACCAGCGCGCGCGCCCCGCTCTCGCGCAGCAGCCGCGCCGCCGCGCCGGCATCGGGCAGGAACCCGTCCTCCGCCCGGCACGCCAGCGGCACTGGCCTCACCCCGCGCAGCGCCAGCGCCATCTGGTGGTTGAAGAACCACGGCGCCGGAAGGACCATCGCATCGCCTGGCGCCGCGATCGCGCTCATCGCCAGCGAGAACCCCATATTCGCGCCCGCCGAGACCCGCACATCCCCGGCCGTCACGTCGCCGCCGTAGAGCCGCCCGACCTCCTCCGCATAGGCCTCGCGCAGCGCCGCCTCGCCCTCCAGCGGCCCGTATCCCGCAAGCGCCGGATCGGCCGCGGCTGCCGCCACGCGCGCCAACATGCCGGGATGCGGCGGATAGCCCGGCACCGCCTGCGTCAGGTCCAGCACCGCCCCGCGCCGCCCGTCATACCTCGCGGCCCAGGCCCGGCAGGCCGGGATCGGTGGCGCCGGCACTGCCAGCGACGTCGCCGCCAACCGTGGGTTCAGCACGGGCGGGTCGAACGGCACCGCCGCTAGCCCGGCGCCACCGTGTCCGCCATCCGCGCCCCGCGCGCGCCCATCGGCCGCTCCGGCCCGCGCGTCGTGTCCCGCGCGGTCTGGTGCTCCATCTCCGCGTTCAGCTCCCCGCCGAACAGCACCACCGCCGCCGAGAGCCAGATCCACGTCATGAAGCCGATCACCGCGCCCAGCGAGCCGTACGTCTCGTCGTAGCTGCCAAAACTCTCGACATACCAGGAGAAGCCGAGCGACCCCGCCAGCCACACGATCGAGGCCACCGCGCTGCCCCACGTCACCCAGCGCCAGCGCGCCCGGTCGCGGCTCGGCCCGAAGCGGTAGAGCGCGGCGAGGATCGTGCCGACCACGAGCATCAGCAGCGGCCACCGCCCGATCCGCAGCGCCCATTCCACCGTCGGCCCCAGGCCGATCACGCCGAACACCACCGGCAGCACCACGATCGCGCCCATCGCCACCACCGCGAACACCAACCCCCCCAGCGTGAACGCCAGGCTGGTGAGCGTCAGCCGCACGAAGCCGCGCTTCTCCTTCTCCTCGTAGATGACGTTCAGCGCGTCGAACATCGCCTTCGTCGCCTGGTTCGCGCTCCACAGCGACACCGCGAGGCCGATGATCGCGCTGATCCCGAGCGTTCCCCCGCCCTTGCTCGCCACGCGCTGCAACTGCTCCTCGATCAGCTGCATCCCGCCGCCCGGGATGATGCCGGAGAGCGATTCCATGTGAGCGCGCACCGTCCCCGGGTCGGACACCAGGCCGTATATGGACACCAGCGCGGCGATCGCCGGGAACAGCGCCAGCAGCGTGTAGAAGGTCACGCCCGCCGCCTCGGTCAGCAGCCGGTCCTCGCCCGCCTGGCTGACGCTGCGCTTCAGGATCATCCACCAGCCCTGCGGTGGGATGTCGCGCGGCCGATCGGCGTGCCGGCCGGCGCCGTCCTGCGGGATGTCCGCGGGATGCCCTATGGCGGCGCTGCGCTTCACCCCGTCATCCGCAGGCTGCACGCCGCGACCGGCCGGGGCGTGGCGGGGGCGGCGGCTGCCGCCGAAGGCGAACCACCCGGCAACCGCGGCGGCGGCCAGGACCCAGGGCGGCGAAGGGGCGTTGCGCTCGGGCATGTTCATCTCCCGCAGGACGTGCTTCGCCCACCGCAACGCGCCGCCCCCCGGAACGGATGCAGCCGGCCGCACCCGCGCCGCGTTGGGCGCGGCATGGACGACACGCTGGACTGCCTCATCGTCGGCGGCGGCCCGGCCGGCCTGACCGCCGCGCTCTACCTCGCCCGCTTCCGCCGCCGCGTCGTCGTGGCCGACGCCGGCGAGCCGCGTGCCGCCTGGATCCCGGTCAGCCACAACATCGGCTTCTTCGCCGACGGCATTCCCGGCCCGGAGATCGTCGCGCGCCAGCGCGCCCATGTCGCCCGCTACGACGTCCCGATCCTGCCCATGCGCGTCACGTCGCTGCACCGCGCCGACGGCGCCTTCAGCGCCGGGTTCGACGGCCACGCCCCCCTCCGCGCCCGCCACGTCCTCCTAGCCACCGGCTCCGTGGACGTGGAGCCGGACCTGCCGGACCTGCCCGACGCCGTCCGCCGCGGCCTCGTCCGCTACTGCCCGGTCTGCGACGGCTACGAGAGCCGCGATCACCGCATCGCCGTTATCGGCCACGGTGCCCGCGGCGCGGCCGAGGCACTGTTCATCGCCCGGAGCTACTCCGGCGACGTCACGCTGCTGACACTCGGCCAGCCCATGGACCTCGACGACGCAACCCGCTCACGCCTGGATCGCCATCGCGTGCGGGTCGTCGAGACGCCCGTCACCGCGCTCGACATCGAGGGCGACCGCATCGCCGCGCTCCGCACCGATGGCCGAGAGCTTCGCTTCGACATCCTCTATTCCGCCCTCGGCCTGCGCTACCGCACCGACCTCGCCCGCGCGCTCGGCGCCGAACACGACGAGAAGGGTGCGTTGCGCGTGGATGACGGCATGGAGACGACCGTGCGCGGCCTCTGGGCCGCCGGCGACATCGTCTCCGGGCTCGACCAGATCGTCGTCGGCATGGCCCACGCCGCCATCGCTGCGACGCGCATCCACAACGCCTGCTCCCTCCCGACGGCCGACGAGGGATGACCCTCCCTCCCCCGTTTACGGGGGGTTCGGCGCCAAAGGCGCCGGACGCCGAAGGCTGGCCGGGGTGGGGGCAAGCGCCCCCTCGTCCACACCTATCCCCTGATCACCGTCCTGATCGCAAAGCTCGACTGGATCCGCGCCACCCCGGGCATCCGTGACAGCGCCTCCTTGTGCACGCGCTCGTAATCGGCCGCGTCGCGCACCTCCAGCCGCAGCAGGTAGTCGGCGATCCCCGTCATCAGGTGGCAGGACCGCACCTCCGCGCAGCGCCGCACCGCGTCCTCGAACTTGCGCAGGTGCTCGTCCGTCTGCCGTTCCAGCGTGATCTGCACGATCACCGTCACGCTGTCCTTCGCCGGCGCCTCGTCCGTGATCACGGTGTAGCCGCGGATCGTCCCGTTCCGCTCCAGCAGCCGCAGCCGCCGCAGGCAGGCAGAGGGCGAGAGGCCCACCGCCTCCGCCAGCGACGCATTCGGCATCCGCCCGTCGCGGCGAAGCTCCCGCAGGATCGCCCGGTCCGTCTCGTCCATGCCGCATATCCTGCCAGATCGCGCATCATGATGCGAACCGAGCCGCCGGAAGCTTGGATTCAGCGTCACAAACGCCGGAAATCCACCGATCATTCGACTAGCCTGTCGGCGTTCCACACCAGGGATGCCGCCCATGCGTGTCCTCGTCCTCGGCTCCGGCGTGATCGGGGTCTCCAGCGCCTGGTACCTCGCGCGCGCCGGCCACGACGTCACCGTCCTCGACCGCCAGGCCGCCCCCGGCCTCGAGACCAGCTTCGCCAATGCCGGCCAGGTCTCCCCCGGCTATTCCGCGCCCTGGGCCGGCCCCGGCATCCCGGTGAAGGCGCTGAGATGGCTGATGATGCGCCACCGTCCGCTCGTGCTCTGGCCGCAGCTCGACGGCGGCCTCTACCGCTGGCTCGGCCAGATGCTCGCGAACTGCACCGAAGCCGCCTACGGCGTGAACAAGGCGCGCATGGTCCGCCTCGCCGAATACTCGCGCGACTGCCTGAAGGCGCTGCGCGCCGAGACCGGCATCCACTACGACGAGCGCACCAAGGGCACGCTGCAGCTCTTCCGCACGACCAAGCAGCTCGACGCCGTCGGCGCCGACATGGAGGTGCTGCGGGGCTTCGGCGTGCCGCATGACCTGCTCGACGCCGCCGGCTGCATCGCCGCCGAGCCTGCGCTCGGCCTGGTGCCCGGCAAGTTCGTCGGCGGCCTCCGCCTGCCCGGCGACGAGACCGGCGACGCCTTCCTCTTCACCCAGCGCCTCGCCGCGCTCGCCGCCGCCGCCGGCGTCGCCTTCCGCCACGGCGTCACGGTCCGCGGCTTCACGACCGAGGCCGGCGCCGTGACCGGCGTCGAGACCGATGCCGGCCGCTTTACCGCCGACCGCTACGTGGTCGCGACCGGCAGCTACACGCCCGCGCTGATGGCGCCGCTGAACGTCCACGTCCCCGTCTATCCCGTGAAGGGCTACTCCCTGACGCTGCCCGTCGCCGACGAGGCCGGCGCCCCGGTCTCCACCGTGATGGACGAGACCTACAAGGTCGCCATCACCCGCCTCGGCGACCGCATCCGCGTCGGCGGCACCGCGGAACTCGCCGGCTTCTCGCTTCGTTTGCGCAAGCCCCGCCGCGAGACGCTGGAGCATTCCGTCACCGACCTCTTCCCCCGCGGCGGCGACGTGGCCGAGGCGAAGTTCTGGACCGGCCTGCGCCCGATGACGCCAGACGGCACGCCGGTCATCGGCCCCACGCGCTACGCCAACCTCTTCCTCAACACCGGCCACGGCACCCTCGGCTGGACCATGGCCTGCGGCTCCGCCCGCCTCCTCGCCGATCTCGTCACCGGCCGGAAGCCTGAGATCGCGCATGACGACCTCGCCCTGGCGCGCTACGCCACCGCGTAAGGCCTGACCCTCTTCCCCCTCCCCCCTCGCGGGGGAGGGCCGGGGTGGGGGGCCGCGCACCCTCACCCACGCACGAGTCATGCCCTCCCACGACACCCCCCTCATCGCGACCGTCGCTGCCGGCCTCGTCCTCGCCTTCGTCTTCGGCATGCTCGCCCACCGCCTGCGCCTCTCGCCCATCGTCGGCTACCTCGCCGCCGGCGTCCTCGTCGGTCCCTTCACCCCCGGCTTCGTCGCAGACGCCGAACTCGCCGGCGAACTCGCGGAGATCGGCATCATCCTGCTGATGTTCGGCGTCGGCCTGCACTTCTCGCCGCAGGAACTCCTCTCCGTCCGGCACGTCGCGCTGCCCGGCGCCGTCGCGCAGATCGCCGTCGCCACGCTGCTCGGCATGGCCCTCGCCCTCGCGCTCGGCTGGACGCCCGGCGCCGGCCTCGTCTTCGGCCTGGCGCTGTCCGTCGCCTCGACGGTCGTGCTCGTCCGCGCCCTGCAGGAACGCCACCTGCTCGACAGCGAACGCGGCCGCATCGCCGTCGGCTGGCTGATCGTGGAGGACCTGGTGATGGTCCTCGTCCTCGTCCTGCTGCCCGCCCTCGCCCCCGCGCTCGGCGCCGAGACGCGGCTGCCCGCCGCGGACATCGCGGCCACCATCGGCCTCACGCTCCTCAAGGTCGCGGCCTTCATCGCCGTGATGGTCTTCGCCGGCCGCCGCGTCATCCCCTGGATCATGCACCACGCCGCCCATACCGGCTCGCGCGAGCTGTTCCGCCTCGCCGTCTATGCCATCGCGCTCGGCGTCGCCTTCGGCGCGGCGAAGCTGTTCGAGGTGAGCTTCGCCCTCGGCGCCTTCTTCGCCGGCATGATGATGGGCGAGAGCCGCCTGTCCCAGCGCGCGGCCGAGGAAGCGCTGCCGCTGCGCGACGCCTTCGCCGTGCTGTTCTTCGTCTCCGTCGGCATGCTGTTCAACCCGATGATCCTCGTCGAGGCGCCGCTCGCCGTCCTCGCCACCCTCGCCATCATCCTCGTCGGCACGCCGGCGATCGCCTTCGCCCTCGTGCGCGCCCTGCGCCAACCGCTCGGCACGGCCGTCACGGTCGCCGCTTCGGTGGCGCAGATCGGCGAGTTCTCCTTCATCCTGGCCGGCCTCGGCGTCGCGCTGGGCCTGCTGCCGCCGGAAGGCCGCGACCTCATCCTCGCCGGCGCGATCCTCTCCATCACCGTCAACCCGTTCCTCTTCGCCGCCGTCGAGCGCGGCCGCACGAAGCTGCTGACGCGCATCCGCTTCACAGCCGACGCGCCCGCCAAGGCGCCGGCCTCGCCGCAACCCGTGCCGGCGCCGGTCGCCGCTCCGGAACCCGAACCGCCCTCCGTCACCGAGCTGACCGACCACGACGTGCTGATCGGCTATGGCCGCGTCGGCGGCATCGTCGCGCCCGGCCTGATGGCCACCGGCCGCCCGCTGCTGGTGATCTCCGACGACGAGGGGGCCGGCGCCGCCGCCCGCGCCGCCGGCGCCGAGGTGGTGATCGGCAACGCCGCCGACCCCGAGGTGCTGGCCGCCGCCAACCTCCCCGCCGCCCGCCGCCTGTTCTGCACCATCCCCGAAGCCTTCGAGGCCGGCCAGGTCGTCGAGCAGGCCCGCGCGCTCAACCCCCGCCTCGAAATCCTCGCCCGAGCCCACAGCGACGATGCCGTCGCCCACCTGACGACCCACGGCGCGAACACCACGATCAGCGGCGAACGCGAGATCGCCCTCCGCATGCTCGAAAGCGCCTCGCTCCCTCCCCCGTTCACGGGCGAGGGCCGCGGTGGGGGGACAACGTGACCCGCCTCACCCCGCGATCCACAACTCCCTCCCCCCTCGCGGGGGAGGGCTGGGGTGGAGGGGTCACGCGAACTGCCCCACCCCGCAATCAGCGCCTCCCTCCCCCGTTCACGGGGGAGGGCCGGGGTGGGGGGGCCACGTGAGCTTCCTTACCCCGCCGCGCTCACCTCCCGCTCCACGAACTCCAACCGATCCTGCCCCCAGAACACCTCGTCCCCCACCACGTAGCTCGGCGCCCCGAACACCCCCCGCGCCAGCGCCGCCTCGCTGTCCTCCCGCCGCTGCTCCGCCCAGCGCGGCTCGTCGCCGAAGGGCAGCACCGCCTCCGGCTTCAGCCCGACCTCGCCGATCAGCGCCGCCAGCGTCGCGCGGTCCGCGGGGTCCCGCTCCTCCTCCCACACCGCCTTCAGCAAGCGATGCGCCAGCGCCACCGCCTTCGCATCGCCCACCAGCTCCCGCACGCCGATCACGCAATGCGCGGCGAAGGTCTCGTCGAACGGCCAATGCGTCGGCGACAGCTCGATCGGGATGTCGAGATGCGTCCGCCACCGCCGCAGCTCCTGCAACCTGTAGGCCTGGCGTTGCGGGCTTCGCTGCGGCAGCGGCAGCCCGCCGGAGGCCGGGAAGACGACCGCGCGGAAGTCCAAGACGTACGGCCGCAGCTCCGCCCCGTGCCGCGCCGCGATCGCCTCGATCCGCGCGGCCCCGAGATGCGCCCAGGGACTGTTGAGCGAGAGGTAGTAGTCTATGCGCATGGCACTACTCCTCCCTCTCCCGCTCGCGGGGGAGGGCCGCGGAGGGGGCTGGCGCCACCTCCGTTCACGTCACCCGGATGTTCCGCGCCCGGATCACCTCCCGCCACTTCGCGTTCTCGCGCTCGAAATAGGCGGGCCAGCTCTCCGGAGTCGTCACCATCGGCACGACGGCGAGCGTCGCCAGCCGCTGGCGGGTCTCGGCGGCTTCCATCGCCGCCTTGCAGACCTCATGCGCGCGGCGCTGGATTTCGGCCGGCAGCCCGGCCGGCCCCTGCAACGCGATGTGCTCCTCCACCTCCACGCCCGGGAAGCCCTGCTCGGCGAAGGTCGGGATGTCCGGCGCGAGCGGGCTGCGCTCCCGGCTCGCGATGCCCAGCGCGCGCAGCGTGCCGGCCTGAATTTGCGGCAGGATGCCGGAGGCCGCCTGGAAGATCATCGGCGTCTCGTTCGCGATCACCGCCTGCACCGCCGGCCCGCCGCCGCGATAGCCCACATCCGTGATGTCGAGCCGCGCTTCCTGCAGGAACAGCTCCGTGGCCAGGTGGGTGGACGACCCCGTGCCGGAATTCGCATAGGTCATGCGCGCATTCGGCCGCCGCGCCATCTCGACGTACTCGGCCAGCGTGCGCGCCGGGAAGTCCTTGTTGACGACCATGATGATCGGCATCGCCGCCAGCAGCCCCATGCCGGCGAAGTCGCGCTCGTTGTTGTAGGGCAGCTGGTAGAGCCAGGGCGCCATTGCATAGGTGCTGACCGTGCTGACCAGCAGCGTCGCGCCGTCCGGCCGGGCGCGCGCGACGCTGTTGAACCCGATCGTGCCGTTGGCGCCGGTGCGGTTGTCCACCACGAAGGCGCGCCCGGTATCCTGCGACAGGCGCTGCGCCAGGATGCGCGCCACCGCATCGGTTGAGCCGCCGGCCGCCCAGGGCACGACGAGCGTGACGTTGCGGTCCGGCCAGGCCCCCTGCGCAGACGCCGCCCCCGGCAGCACCGCCGCACCGGCCAGAACGCCCAACCCGCGTCGCGTGATCATCGCGATCTCCTCCCTCGCATCCGCGCGAGGCTGCCGCCACTCCCCCATGCGCGCAAGTTCCCACCCCGCCACGCTCCGGACCGTATCCCGTGGCGCAACCACCTGACTACATGATAGGATCGAAGTCCTGTCGGCCGGATGGCCGGCGCCGCTCTTTCACCTCGCGAATCCGTCTTCCCCCAAGGTGCCCCGGCCCGAACCCAGGTATTTGTCCGAAACCCGCTCCCGTCACCCGCCCGGGTTGCACCCGCCTATTCCGCGTCCGGCTGCACCTCCGGCGCCGCCCGCCGGAACGCCTCCAGCCCCGCGCACGCCGCTTCCACCGCCAGCACGCGCGGATACGGCGCCGGGTCCAGCCCGAAGCGTCGCGCGTTGAACAGTTGCGGCACCAGGCAGAGATCGGCGAGGCCCGGCGCGTCGCCGTGGCAGAACCGGCCGGTGGACCCCTCCGCGAGCCGCGCTTCCAGCGCCTCCAGCCCGGTGGCGATCCAGTGCCGCGCGAAGGCGTCAATCGCCGCCTGCTCCTGCCCCAGCTCCCGCTTCAGGTATTGGAGCACCCGCAGGTTCTGGATCGGGTGCACGTCGCAGGCGACGATCTGCGCGAGCGCGCGCATGCGTGCCCGCCCCCACGGATCGGCCGGCAGCAGCTTCGGGCCGGGCTGCGTCTCGTCCAGCCATTCGCAGATCGCCAGCGACTGCGTCAGCGGGCCCTGCCCGGCGACCTCCAGCGCGGGCACCATGCCCTGCGGGTTCAGCGCCACGAAGTCCGGCGACCGCTGCTCGCCCTTGCGCAGGTGCCGCGAGACCTGCGCATAGCCCAGCCCCTTCAGCTCCAGCGCAATCCGCACCCGCCAGGCCGCCGAGGACCGGTAGTACCCGTGCAGCGTCAAATCCATCCCGCTCCCTCCCGGCCCTCGCGGCGGCCTGCTAGTTTGTCCGAAACCGACCGGAGCACACCATGCCCAAGCCCCGAATCGAAGGCTCCTTCGTCGCCCTGATCACGCCCTTCAACGCCGATGGCGGCGTGGATTACGGCGCCTTCCGCACCCTGCTGGACTGGCACGCCGCGAACGGCACCTCCGCCGTGCTGATCATGGGCTCCACCGGCGAGGTGTCCATGCTGACGCCGGAGGAGCGCCGCGAGGTCGTGGAACGCACGGCCGTCATGAAGGACGGCCGCATGCGCTTCTTCTACGGCTGCACCGGTCCCTACACCGCGGCCACCATCGCCTATCTGCGCCACGCGAAGGCAGCCGGCGCCGACGGCGCCATCCTCGCCGCCCCCGCCTATATCTGCGCGCCGGAGGACGACATCGAGGCGTATTTCGCCGAATGCGCCGACGCCGTGGACCTGCCGCTCGGCATCTACAACAACCCGCCCCGCGTGAAGTCCGACCTGCACTGGGACCACCTGCTGCGCCTGATGCGCCACCCGAACATCGTCGTCCTGAAGGAGAGCACGACGCGCGTCGGCCAGGTCGCCCAGGTGCTCGCCGCCCGGCCCGACGCCTCCGTCATGTGCTGCGACAGCCCCAATCTCGGCCTCGCCGTGCCCACCATGGCGCTCGGCGGCCACGGCACCGCGAACATGACCGGCAACCTCGACCCTGCCGGCATGGCGGAGCTCTCGCGCCCCTGGACGACGCCGGAGCAGGCGGCGGTGTTCCGCGACACCTATCTCCGCCTCCTGCCGCTGCTGCACTTCACCTACAGCGCCATCAACCCCGTCGCGGTGAAGTCGTTGATGAAGGCGGTCGGCCTGCCGGCCGGCGACCTCCGCCGCCCGCTGACCGGCCTCAAGCCCGACCACCTCGCGAAGGGCATGGCGGTCGTGCGCGAACTCGGCCTCGATGCGCGCTACGGCTGGCGCGCCTCCCCGCGCCTCGCCGCGGAGTAGCTCAGCGCAGGATCACCACCGGCGGCTGCGGCGCCGGCTGCACGACGACCGCCGGCGGATCGCGCGGCGGCGTCCGCATCACCGGCGGGGCAGGTGCCCCCGGCGCGCCCTCCAGCACCACGCCGCCGCCGCGATGCGCGGCATCCGCATCCGGCGTGCGCGGCCCCATGTCGAGCGGCGGCCCCGGCGAGCGCGCCGTTCCGTCGCCGACCGGCCCCGCCGGCTGCTGCGCGACGGCCGGCATGGCCAGTCCCAAGAGAAGCGCTGCGATCAGCGGTCGCATCCGGCGTCTCCGTCATCGTTCCGACGCCGACAACGCAGCCGCGCGCCCGCCGTTGCCGGACAGCGCATCCCGCACGTAGCGGGCCGTGATGCGGTAGTGCTCCTGCAGCAGCGCGACGGCGCGCGCCGTGTCCCGCGCCAGCGCCGCCTCGGTGATCGCCTCGTGCTCCGCCGCCACGTCCCGGCCGGGATAGGCGGCCGCGCGCGCGATCGCGCGGTAGCGTTCAGCCCGCTCCCGCAGCATCTCCGCCATGTCGCGCAGCGTGGTCGAGGGGCAGGCGCCGAGCAGCGCGCGGTGGAACGCCGCATGCGTCGCCTCCCATTCCCGGTCCTCGCGCGGCAGGCGCTTGAGCCGCCAGGCTGCGACGACCACCGCCTCCTCCCAGGCCGCATCGCCGGCCGAGAGGGCCTCGCGCAGCACCACCTCCTCCAGCCAGCAGCGCGCGCGGACGAGTTCGTCGAACTCCGCCACGGTCGCCGGCGCCGCCCGGAACCCGCGCCCCTCGACGCGCTGCACCAGCCCTTCCGCGGCGAGGGAGGACAGCGCCTCCCGCACCGGGCTGGCCCCGGCGCCGTAGCTGGCCCCGATCGCCTGCACCTTCAGCTTGGCCCCGGGCGCGATGCGGCCTTCCAGCAGGTCCGCGCGGAGCCGGCGGTGGAGGTGCAGCGTCAATCCGTCGTTGATCTCTTGCATGAAGGCCATTTTACCGATAAAAAAGCGACAAGGCCAGCTTCGCCGAGAGGAAATGCCCCATGCGCCTGCTGCGCTACGACGATGGCGGACGAGCCGTCACCGCGATCCGCCTCGGCGATTCGGTCGCGTCCCCGGCCGGATTGCCGGACGACCCCGTCGCCGTGCTGGCCGGCGGCGCCGAGATGCAGCGCGCCCTCCTCGCTGCCGCCGACGCCGCACCGAAGCGCCCCCTCGCCGGCCTCAAGCGCCTCATGCCGATCGCGCGCCCGGGCAAGATCATCTGCATCGGCCTGAACTACGCGCTGCACGCGAAGGAGGGGGGCAACCCCATCCCCGACTACCCCGCCGTCTTCCTGCGCACCCAGACCTCGCTCGTCGGCCCGGACGCGCCGATCCTCCGCGCCGCCGTCTCCGCGAAGCTCGACTACGAGGCAGAACTCGCCGTGGTCATCGGCCGCCGCGCGCGCAACGTCGGCGAGGCCGACGCGCTCGCGCATGTCGGCGCCTACAGCCTGTTCAACGACGGCTCCGTCCGCGACTACCAGCGCAAATCGTCGCAGTGGACGATGGGCAAGAACTTCGACGCGACCGGCGCCTTCGGCCCCGAGCTCGTCACGCCGGACGAGCTTCCGCCCGGCGCGGCACCGCTCCGCATCATCAGCCGCGTGGACGGCCAGACCGTGCAGGACAGCACGACCGGCGACATGATCTTTCCCGTCGCGCGCTGCATCGCGATCCTGTCGGAGGTGATGACGCTCGAGCCCGGCGACCTCATCGCGACCGGCACGCCCTCCGGCGTCGGCTACGCGCGCAAGCCCCCGCTGTTCCTGGCCCCCGGCATGACGGTGGAGGTGGAGGTCGAGGGCATCGGCACGCTGCGCAACACCGTCGCCGACGACCCGGCCTTCGCATGATCGCGCGCCGCACGCTGCTGCTGACGGCACTCTCCGCGCCGGCCGTCGCACAGGCCCATTGGCCGGACCGCCCGGTGCGGGTCGTGGTCGCCTTCCCGCCTGGCTCCTCGACAGACGTGCTGGTCCGCGCGCTCGGGGCCGCGCTCTCGCCCGCACTCGGCCAGCCCGTGGTCGTCGAGAACCGGCCCGGCGCCGGCGGCAACATCGCGACATCGGCGGTGCGCCGCAGCGCGCCGGATGGCCTGACCTTCCTCGCCCATTCCGTTGCCTACGCCGTCAACCCGAGCCTCTATCGCAATGCCGGCTACGACGCTCTGACGGACATGGAACCGGTCGCGCTGCTCGCCAGCACGCCGAACATCATCACTGCCAACCCCGATCGCCTGAACGTGCGGACGCTGCCGGAGCTGATCGAGGCCGCCCGCACGCGCCCGCTGGACTACGGCTCCTCCGGCACCGGCACCACGACGCATCTCGGGATGGAGCTGCTGCTGCGGGGCCTCGCGCGTGTCGAGATGCAGCACGTCCCCTTCGGCCCGGCGCAGGCGGTCACCGCCGTCGTCGCGGGGCAGGTGCCGGTCTCCAGCACCTCCCTGCCGCCTGCGCTGCCGCTGGTGCGGGAAGGCCGGCTGCGCGGCATTGCCGTCACCAGCCTGCGCCGCGACGCCGCCCTGCCCGACGTGCCGACCGTCGCCGAGAGCGGGTTCCCCGGCTTCGAGGCGCTGACCTGGTTCGCCCTCCTCGCCCCCGCCGGCACGCCGGCCGCGATCGCCGACCGCATGAACGCCGAGGTGAACCGCGCCCTCGGCTCCCCCGAGATGCGCACGCGGCTGGATGCGATGGGCTTCGCGCCGGACGCACGCAGCCGCCCGGACTTCGCCGCCTATCTCCGCACGGAGGTCGCGAAATGGGCCGAGGTCGTCCGCGTCTCCGGCGCGACGGCGGAGTGATCCCGTGCGCGACGTCAACGCCGACACGCTGACGCAGGCCTTCGCCACCTACGCCGCGCGCGCCGAGAATGCGCGCACGAAGGAGGTGCTGTGCAGCCTCGCGAAGCACCTGCACGCCTTCGTCAAGGAAACGCGGCTGACGCATGCCGAATGGATGGCCGGGCTGATGGCGCTGACGCGGGCCGGCGAGGTCACCACGCCCGAACGCAACGAGTTCATCCTGTTCAGCGACCTGTTCGGCGTTTCCGCCCTGGTGGACATGGTGAACACGCCGCCGGGCGCGACGAGCTGCTCCAACCTCGGCCCGTTCCATCAGCGCGGCGCGCCGGCGCTGCCGGACGGCGGCGACCTGTGGAAAGGCCAGCCCGGCGAGGTGATGGTGGTCACCGGCCGTGTCACCGATGCCGCGACGGGGGAGGGGATCGCCGCCGCCACGCTCGACCTGTGGCAGAACGCCGACAACGGCTTCTACGCCGCGCAGGACAGCGCGCAGCCCGCGAAGAACTACCACGCACTGCTGCGCTGCGCCGCCGACGGCAGCTTCGCCTTCAGCACCACGCGCCAGCAGCCCTACACCGTTCCCTATGACGGCCCCGCCGGCGACATGTTGCGCGCCCTCGGCCGCGACGCCTGGCGCCCCGCGCACCTGCACGTCATCGCCGAGGCCGCCGGCTACCGCGCGCTGGTGACGGAGCTGTTCCTGGAGGACGACCCGTATCTCGACCGCGACGCCGTCTTCGGCGTGCGGTCCGACCTCGTCGTCCCGCTCGGCACGCTGGCGCGCGAGGACACGCCGCCGCACCTTCTCGCGCGCGACCGCCTGCCCGAACGCGTGCTGCACACGAAGCTGCTGATCCGCATGGCCCGCGCCGGCTGACCTTGCTTGCCGCCGCGCCGCGGCCGGCGATATGACCGCCACATGCCCGGCCACCGGACCCACCCCGCATGACTCCTGAGGAGTGGGACGCGGTGCGCCTCAGCGTCGCGGTGGCGACGCGCTCCGTCCTCGTCTCGCTGCTGCCGGCGATCGGCGTCGCCTGGCTTCTCGCGCGCGGCCGGTTCCGCGGACGCACCCTGCTGGACGCGCTGGTGCACCTGCCACTGGTCGTGCCGCCGGTTGTCATCGGCTGGGGTCTGCTGATGACCTTCGGCGTGCGCGGCCCGGTCGGCGCCCCGCTCGACGCGTGGTTCGGCATCCGCCTCGTCTTCACGACCGAGGGCGCCGCGCTCGCCACCGCCGTGATGAGCTTCCCGCTGATCGTGCGCGCCGTGCGGCTCGGCCTGGAACACGTGGACCGCGGGCTGGAGGACGCGGCACGCACGCTCGGCGCCGGGCCCCTCGACCGCTTCGTCACGGTGACGTTGCCGCAGATGGCGCCCGGCATCCTCGCCGGCGCCGTCACCGCCTTCGCCGCCGGCCTCGGCGAGTTCGGCGCGGTGATCACCTTCGCCTCCAACATCCCCGGCGAGACGCAGACGCTGCCGCTGGCGATCTACGCCGCGACGCAGACGCCGGGCGGCGAGGCGACGGCGGCACGACTCGCCGCGGTCTCCTTCGCGCTCGCGGTCTGCGGGCTGCTGCTGGCGGAGTGGCTGGCGCGCCGGCTCGGCGCCTGGCTCGGCCGCGCATGACGCTGCGCGTCGCCCTCGCGCACCGTCACGGGCCGGGATTCTCGCTCGACGTGGCGTTTCACGCGCCGGGCCAGGGCGTGACGGCGCTGTTCGGCCCCTCCGGCTCCGGCAAGTCGAGCGTGCTGGCTGCCGTCGCGGGCCTGCTGCGGCCGGATCGCGGCGAGGTCGTGCTGCGCGACGACGTGCTGATGGACACCGCGCGCGGCATCTTCATCCCGCCGGAGCGGCGCCGCTGCGGCGTCGTCTTCCAGGACGCACGCCTGTTCCCGCACATGAGCGTCGCGACGAACCTGCGCTACGGCCTGTCCCGCGCGCCCGCGGGCGCGGACGGCCCGGGCTTTGACGAGATTGCGGAGCTGCTCGGCCTCGGCCCGTTGCTGGCGCGGCCGCCGCGCGGCCTTTCGGGCGGCGAACGGCAGCGCGTCGCGCTCGGCCGCGCGCTGCTCGCACGGCCGCGGCTGCTGCTGATGGACGAGCCGCTCGCCTCGCTCGACGCCGCACGTCGTGCCGAGGTGCTGCCCTTCCTCGCGCGCCTCGCCCGCGTCGCGCGGCTGCCCGTCCTCTACGTCACGCATGCGCTGGACGAGGTGGACGCGCTGGCGGACACGCTGGTGCTGCTGGACGACGGCCGGGTGCGCGCGGCGGGTCCGGTGGAGACGCTCTCCGCGCGGCCGGACGTGCCGCTGCTGGCGCTGCGCCGCGATGCCGGCGCACTGATCGCCTGCACCGTGCTGGACCACGCGCCCGCGCGCGGCCTGACCCGGCTGGGCTTCGCCGGCGGCGAACTTCTCGTGCCGCTGCGTCCCGATCCGCCTGGCGCCGCGCTGCGCGTGCGGCTGCGCGCGCGTGACGTGGTGGTGGCGCTCGCGCCGCCTTCCGGCATGACCTTCGGCAACTGCCTGCCCTGCGTGCTCGCCGGCCTGGCTCCCGGCCCGCCGGGCGAGCTGTTCCTCTCCCTGCACGCCGGCCCGACGACCGTGCTGGCTCGCGTCGGTGCGGACAGCGCGGCGGCGCTGAACCTGCGGCCGGGCATGGACGTGTTCGCGCTGGTGAAGACGGTCGCCTTCGACCACGCGGTCGCCGGCTGAATGCCTATACGAACTGTCCCTGGAGGAAGCCGAGCGCCGGCAGCGGGCTCCACTTCTTCGGCAGGTCGGCGCGGCGGATCGGGGCGAGGCTGTATTGCGGCACGGGCTGCCGCGACCGCCGCAGGAAATCCTCGTAGGCACTGACCTGCTGAGCGCGCCACGCCAGGTCCTCCAGCGCGTCGCGGCGGGTGCGATAGACGTTGGCCACCCGGCTCTTGCGGCCGGCGGTCGCGATCACCGCCCAGAGAGAATCCTCATCCCCGGCACGGAGGCTGACAGGCGTCGTCACCGCCCCTGAATCGCAGACGCCGCGGGGGCTGGTCAAGCGCGACGTGGGATGGGACCAACTCCGCCAGCCGCCGAGAAGGAGCCCGGAATGATTGACCTCTATGCCTACAACACGCCCAACGGCCGCAAGGTGAGCGTCGCCCTGGAGGAGATGGGCCTGCCCTACCGCGTGCACGTGGTGGACATCACCAAGGGCCAGCAATTCGAGCCGGATTTCCTGCAGATCTCGCCCAACAACCGCATCCCCGCGATCGTGGACCCGGAAGGGCCGGACGGGCAGCCGATCAGCATCTTCGAATCCGGCGCGATCCTGCTCTACCTCGGCGAGAAGACCGGCCGCTTCCTGCCGCGTGATGCGCGCGGACGCGTGGCGGTGACCGAGTGGCTGATGTGGCAGATGGGCGGCTTCGGCCCGATGCCCGGCCAGGTGCACCACTTCCTGATGCAGCCGGACGGCCCCGCGCGCGACTACGGCTTCAAGCGCTACCACACCGAGACGAAGCGGCTCTACGGCGTACTGGACAAGCGCCTCGCCGGGCGGGACTTCGTCGCGACCGCCGGCGAGCCGAGCATCGCCGATTTCGCCATCCTCGGCTGGGCCTGGCGGCACGAGCGCCACCAGGTGCCGTTCGACGACCTGCCGAACGTGGCCGCCTGGTACGAGCGCATGATGGCCCGCCCGGCAACGAGGCGGGGCTTCGAGGTCGCCCTAGCCTGACTCCCAGGGGCCTGACTCCCAGGGGCCTGACGCCGGGGTTGCCGGGGTGGGGAGCGCCGGGTAGAAGCGGCGGGCATGCGTCGTGCAACTTCGGCGTCGCGTATCGCACCCGTGCGGAGGGGTGGCCGAGCGGCTGAAGGCGACGGTTTGCTAAACCGTTTAGGGGGCTTAAACCTCCTACGTGGGTTCGAATCCCATCCCCTCCGCCACCTCATGCGTGGTGCCGGACGCGCCGTTACATGCGGCCCGAATCACCCCTCCAGCGTGATGCCGAGCTCCCGGATCAGCGGCAGCATCTGGGCCGCTTCTCCTTCGATGACGCGGCGAAAACCCAGGCTTGCATCGGTCCTCGGCTGTGCGCCCAGCTCGGCAAGCCGGCGCACGACCGCCTCCTCCTGCACCGAAGCCGCGATCGCCTCGTGCAGGCGGTTGGTGATCTCGTCGGGCGTCGCGGCCGGCGCGACGACGCCCTGCCAGGAGAAGGTATCGTTCCCGGGAAAGCCGGCCTCCGCCATCGTCGGCAGTTCCGGGAAGGCGGCCAGGCGCGCCGGCGCGGTGGCGGCTAGCGCGCGGACGCGGTTGCCGAAATGCGCGCGGCCGCTCGCCACGTCGAGCACCATGGAGGAGACGGTGCCGGCCGTGAGGTCAATCAGGGCAGGGGCCGCGCCACGGTAGGGCACATGCGTCAGCTCGATGCCCGCCCGGCGCCGGAAGCGCTCCATCGCCAGGTGATGGGGAGAGCCGATGCCGGGCGAGGCGTAGGTGAGGGCGCCGCGCCGCTCCCGCGCGAGGGTAACGAAGCCGGCCATGTCGCGGACGGGCAGGTCGGTATTGATGGCGAAAGTGAAGTCGAAGCGCGCGTAGAGGCTGAAGGGCTTCAGATCCCGCTCGGGGTCGTAGGGCAGGCGCGTATAGAGCGCGCGGTTGTACACCATCGTGCCCATGTCCACCGTCATGATCGTGGTGCCGTCCGGCGCGGATCGCGCGACGGCCTCCGCGGCGAGCGTCGTCGCGGCGCCCGGGCGGTTGTCCACGACGACGGCCTGGTTCAGCCGCGGGCCGACGGATTGCGCGAGCAGCCGCGCGACGATGTCGGTCGCGCCGCCGGGCGGGTAGCCGACGATCCAGCGCAGCGTCCGTTGCTGGGCGGTCGCCGGGCGTGCGAGGGCGAGGGCCGCGGCGGAGAGTGCCAGCGCGCGGCGTGTGGTGGTCGGCATGATCCGTCTCCTCCCTTGGCGTCTCAGCTTGCCGCACGGCGCGCCCGCTTGTCGCGTGTCCATTCGGCCAAGGCCGCGTGCGCGCCCCTCGCTTCCTGGTGCATGTGCGCCTCATCCACGGCCCAGCGCGTCAGCTCCACGCGCAGGCCGTTGGGATCGAAGCAGTAGATCGAATGGATGATGTGGTGGTCGGTGACGCCGAGCACCTCGACACCGGCTTCCTCCAGCCGCGCCTTGGCGGCGAGCAGCTCGGCCTCCGTCGCGACCTCCAGGGCCAGGTGGTTCACCCAGGCCGGCGTGTTGGGGGAGGGCAGGGCGGCGGTGTCGTCGCCGAGGTCGAAGAACGCGACGTAGCTGCCATCGGCCATCGCGAAGAACAGGTGGCAGTACGGGTTCCACTCGCCGGTGGAGGGCACGCGGTCGGCGCGGATGACGTGGGCGAGCGGCAGGCCGAGCAGATCCTCGTAGAAGCGCCGCGTCTCCTCCGCGTCGCGGCAGCGATAGGCGAAGTGGTTGAGCTTGCGGATGGTGAAGGGAGCCGGGGTCATCGGAGGTCCTTCAGCGCGATGGCGATGGCGTCCTCGACCACGGCGGCGTCGCCGAGGCGTTGGGCGAGGAGGAGGGCGAGCTTGGCAAGGAAGAGCTCGGAGCGGTCGCCTGCCTCGTCCGTGGCGCGGGCGAGACGTTCCCAGAGGGCTTCGAGGTCGTCGAGGTGGAGGGTCACGGGGGGAGGGTCATGGGGCGACGCCCATCGTGCGGCGCAGTGCCTGCGCGAAAACGGCGGGCTCAAGGGTGTGGCGGCGGGCGGCGACGTGGCCGTCGGGGCGGACCAGGTAGAAGCCGCGGAGGCCGAGGCCGAGGGCGGCAGCGGTGGCTGCGTCGAGGCGGAGGGTGTTGCAGGACCGGTTGGCCGGTGATGTCTCGTCGGGGGCGAGGAGAGCGAGGGGGCGGAAGCGCAGGTAATCGAGGAGATGCGTGCAGGCGGGTTCGGATGCGCTTGCGGAGGTTGCGTGAACCCCCACCCCGGCCCTCCCCCGCAAGCGGGAGAGGGAGTGGGTTGTGCCGATGGGGAGGTTGGGCAGCGTTGCACCGGGTTCCGGGCCGGCGTGCCACGCGGCGTCGTCGGCGGTTTGCAGGCGGCTTTCCGGATAGGTGATGGCCGTGGTCTGGCGCGGGTTGACCAGCGGCTTCGCGAAATCCTGCGTCACGGCCAGGCTCAGCGCCGCCTCGCGCATCAAGATGAAGCCGCGCGAGGGCGGCGTCATGAACAGCGTGCTCTTGCGCGACTGCCGGATGTTCTCCTGCGCCGCGAAGACGCGCTCCTCGGAGTAGCTGTCGAGCAGTGCGTCGCCGCTCTCGCCGCGGATCACGGCACCCAGCTTCCACGCCAGGTTGCCGGCATCGTCAATGCCGGAATTCAGCCCGCGCACGCCGAAGATCGGCACGAGATGCGCGGCGTCGCCGGCGAAGAGCAGGCGGCCGGCGCGGTAGCGCGGCAGCGTCAGGCGATGCGCGCGGTAGAGGCTGATCCAGATCAGGTCGTATTCCGGCGTTTCCCCGATCATCTTGAGGTGAGCGTTGATGCGGGCGCGCACGCGGTCCTGCCGCTGCTCCGCATCGGCGTCCTCCTCGTCCAGCAACTGGTAATCCACGCGCCAGATGTCCTCGGGCTGGCGGTGCATGAGGACGGTGGAGCGCGGGTTCGAGGACGGGTCGAACCACGCGCGCCGCTCCGTTGGATGGCGCGAGCGCAGCCGGATGTCGGCGATGAGGTAGCGGCCCTCGTAGCTGTCGCCTTCCAGGCGCAGCCCGGCGATCTCCCGCAGGCGCGAACGGGCGCCGTCGGTCGCGACGACGTAGTCGGCATCCAATTCGTAGGTGCCGTACGGGGTGCGGACAGTCAGGCGCAAGCCGTCGTTGCGGGGCTCCGCCGCCTCCAGCGTCGAGTGCCAGCGGATGTCGGCGCGGCCGTCCAGCGCCTCGACCAGGTACTGCTCGGCGAAGCATTGCTGCAGGTTGATCATCGGCGGGTGCCTGTCGCCGGGGGCGCCCGGCATCTCGAACCGCAGTACTTCCCGGTCGCGCCAGAAGGACCGGCCGCCGGTCCAGGCCAGCCCCTTCTCCAGCGCGCGGTCGGCAACGCCGAAGCGCTCCCAGATCTCGATCGAGCGGCGGGAGATGCAGGCGGCGCGGCTGCCGAAGGAGACCGAGCCACGGGTCTCGATGACGACAGGCGAGATGCCCTGCGCGGCGAGGCCGGCGGCGAGCGTGAGGCCGACCGGACCAGCGCCGACGATCGCGACCGGCACGCGCTCCCGCACGCCATCCAGCGCGGGCGGGCGCGCGAAGGGGTAGTCCGGGAAGCCGTGATAGATGTCGCGGCCGATCGTCACCGCAGCGCCTCCGCGAAGGCGGCGATGTGGTCGGCGGCCTGCTCGACGAGGTGCGGCTGGCCGGAGAGGTAGTGGTTGCCGCGTTCCAGCCTGTGCCGCGTGATGCGCCCCGCGGCGGAGCGCGCCCATTCCTCGTTGTCGGAGGGAAAGACGGAGCTGTCGCCCGTGTGCTCCAGCAGCAGCACGGGGCAGGCGGTGCGGGCGAGGTTGGCCGGTCCGTCGCCGCGGCTGCACGCCGCCCATTGGCTGAGGAACCCGGTGAGCGACGAGGTGCGCCCCATGCTGTTCGCCGCCTGGTTCTGCGCGCGCGGCGGCCCCCAAACGGTCGTGCCGGGCACGCGGTCATTCGGGTCGAGCGTCGGGTCAAGGCAGCGCGGGTCCGCCAGCGTGCGATGCACCACGAAGGCCATGTCGCGTGGGCCGTCGGGCATCGCGCGAAGCTGCCGCAGCCTGGCGCGGCACCACGCCTCGATCCGCGCGATGCGGGCGCGCTGGGCGGCGCGATACGTCGCCAGGAAGTTGGCGCAATAGGGCGGGCCATTCGCGGGATTGAACATGTCGAGCGCCGGGTCGGTCGCGACGGGGTCCGCTTCCTCGATCACGGCGGGGTCTATCCAGCCCTCCATCAGGCGGGACCGGCCGAGATGCGCTGCGTTCAGCACGATGCCGTCGGCGGGCGGCAGGTCGTCCGCGCGCAGGTCCACGGGATCGCCGGCGGGCGTGTCGGTGATCGTCAGGGCCTCGGCCTGCGCCTGGGTGAAGGCCGCCAGTGCCCCGCCGCCGGAGTTGCCGATCAGGATGACCCGGGCGAAGCCCTGCGCGCGCAGCCAGGCCATGCCGGCGCCGAGGTCCTGGATCGCGCGCTCCAGCACCAGCACCGTGTCATTGCCGGCGTAGCGCGTGTTGAGCCCGAACGCCGCGATGCCGCGGGTGGCCAAGGGCGCCAGCAGGTAATGGCCCATGAAGTTGGAGGTCGGGTGCGTGATCACCGCGGCGATCCGGGCGCCGGCTGGCGCGTGCAGTGCCCCCCAGATGCGCGGCCGAAGCATCTGCAGGCCGGACTGGCTCTCGGCCGCCGCGCCCGGCCGCACGTCTAGCGCGATCAGGCGCGGCTCTGCCGGCATCCCGTTCCCTCCGTCATTCGCCAGATGACAGGGAAAGGCGGCCGGCTAACATCCCCCCTGAGGGGGACAGCCAGTGTCCGTTGAAACGATGCCCGTCGCCGCGTTGACAGGCTTCGCGGAGGCGGTGTCCGCCGCGGGTTCCGCGCGCTTCGCGGAAGCGCTGCGCGCCGCGGTATCCGGCTTGGTTCCGGTGGACCACCTGACCGCGCTGACGCTGGACGAAGGCGCGGCGCTGCGCGCTATCGCCGTGGCGAGCGCCACGGACCGCTCCGCCGTGCGATCCCTCACGCGGGACTACGTGGCGACACACCATGCGCAGGACCCGATCCTGCGGGAGTTCCTGCGCGTGCGGCGGCGGCGGCCGATGCTGCGCCGGCACGACCCCGCGCTGCTGCCAAGCCGCGCGTATGCCGAGCGCTTCTTCGGCAAGGCCGGCATCGCCGACAAGATCGCGCTGCTGTGGCGCGAGGCGACGGGCTGCTTCTGCGTCAACCTCTACCGTGCGTACCGCTTCACGCCGGCCGAGGTGCGGCGCGTGGAGCGGGCCTTCGCGATGGTCCGCGCGCTGGTGCGCGCGCACGCCATACGGCTGCGGCTGGAAGCGCGCGGCGGCGGCGCCGTGGCCGCGGCGCTGCATGACGGGCTGACGCCGCGCGAGATGGCGGTCATCGCCAGCATCCTGAAAGGCCAGGCGGTGGAGGGGATCTCGATCGAGCTCGGCATCGCGGTCTCGTCCGTGGTGACGTTCAGGAAGCGGGCCTACGCGAAGCTGGGCATAGCGGGCCGGGCGGAGCTGTTCGCGCTGGCGCTCGGCGCTAGCAACGATCACCGATGAGGAACGGCAGCAGATGCGCAAGCACCTCGCGCGGCGCGTGCTCCACCAGGTAGTGGCCGCTCGGCACGGCCGCGCCGGTCAGCGGCCCGGAAACGTACGCGCGCCACACCGCCAGCGGCTCCTCGAACACGGCCTGCGTATGGCTCCGGCCGCCCCACAGGACGAGGGTGGGACAGGTGACGCGCCTGCCCGCCGCGTAGTCCGCCTCGTCCATCGCGAGGTCGAGCGTCGCGCAGGCGCGGTAATCCGCGCAGGACGCACGGATGGTTTTCGGCGTGAAGCAGCGCACGTATTCGGCCAGCGCCCGCGGATCGAAGATGGCCATGCCGACGCCGGGCTTGCCGATCTTGCGTTCCATGTACCAATCGGCCGGCACCGCTTCCATCATCTGCTCGGGCAGGCCGCCTTCCTGCGGCATGAAGACCCAGTGCCAGGACTTCATCGCCCAGTCCCTCGTGACGTTCGCGAAGACGTGCCGCTGCGGGAGGATGTCGAGGATCGCAGCCCGTTCGATCGCCTCCGGCCGGTCGAGCGCCATGCGGTGCGCGACGCGGCCGCCGCGGTCATGGCCGCAGATGGCGAAGCGGGGGTGGCCGAGACGTTCCATCAGCGCGAAGCCGTCCTCGCCCATGGCGCGGAAGGTGTAGTGCGCGGTGTCATGGACCGGCGCGTCGGGATCGCCCGGTCCGACGCTGTCGCCGTAGCCGCGCAGGTCCATCGCGATGCAGTCGAAGCGCGCGGCGAGATCGGGCGCCACCTTGTGCCAGATCGCGTGCGTCTGCGGGTTGCCGTGCAGCAGCAGCACGGGCGGGCCCGCGCCGCCGCGCCGGTAGCGGATGCGCGCGCCGCCCGGCGCATCGAAGACGCCATCGCTCCATCCGGGAAACAGCGGCTCGCGCATCGTCAATCCTCCCGGCGGCACCGTCGCATGCGCCGATGATCGCTTCAAACGTGTGCATCCGCGCGGCGCCCCGATGCGTTGCGAAGGCGGAAGCGGAGGGGATGGCCGTGCAACGCGACGGAGCGCGATGGACAACGCCGGTGTTCGCGCATCCGGGCTGGCGGACCCTGCTCATCCTCTGCGTGTACGGCTACCAGGGCCTGGTGGCCGGCTTCGCGTTCAACGCGGTGCCGAACCTGCATGCGGGGCTGGGCACGCCGGCCACCGCGATCGGCGCGTTCATCGCCGCCGTCGGCCTGCCCTGGACCTTCCAGCCGCTCTGGGGACCGGTCGTGGATCGCTTCGGCGGCTCGACCATGGGGGCGCGCCGGTCCTGGCTGCTGCTGGGCATGTGCGGTGCGATTGCGTGCCTCGCCGCCGTCCCCCTCGCCGCGGAGAGCCTGCCGCGCCTGGCCGCCATCCTGTTCCTGCACAGCGCCTGCGCGGCACTCGTGGACACCGCGCTCGACGGGCTGATGATTGACCGGCTGCCGACCGACCGCCTCGGCCACGCGACGGCGCTGACGCGCGTGGGCTTCGCCGTCGGCACCGCGCTCGGCGCCACGCTCTTCGCGTCCTTGCTGCCGGGCTGGGGCGTCGCCGGCGCTTCCGTCCTGCTGCTCGTCCTCGTCTGCGCGGCGGCAACCGTCCCGCTCTTCGTGCGCGAGGAGCCGGGCGACGCGCTGATCTCGCTCCGGCGGCGCCCCGCCGCGCCACCCGAGGATGCGTGGCGCGCGTTGTGGGCCGGCCTGCGCACGTTGCGGCGGCCTGATGCGCTGCTGCTGCTCGGCTTCTGCTTCGTGGAGGAGTTCACCGTCGGCGCCTTCGGCCTGCTGCTGTCGGTGCCGATGGTCCAGCGCGGCGGTTGGGATCCGGCCGACCTCTCGCGTCTGCAGGGCATGATGGCGCTGCTGGGCGGCACGGTGGGCGCGCTGCTGATTGGCTGGTGGTCCGACCGGGTCGGTGCGCGCCGCGCGCTGCTCGCGCTGCTGCTTGTCTGCGTTGCCGCGCACCTGGCGGCCGCCGTGCTCCTGATGCCGGGCGACCTGTCGGGATGGGCGGCCGGACTCGCGCTCGTGCTCTCCGGCGTCGCGCCGGCGCTGTTCTTCGTCGCGCTCGCGCCTGCCGTGATGCTCGGCAGCCGCGGCACGGCCGCCGCGACGCGCTTCGCGCTGTTCATGTCGGCGCTGAATCTCGGCGGCGTCTCCGGCGCCGCGATATCCGGGCATCTCGGTGATCTGCTTGCGCCGGCCGGCGCCGCGTCGGCGGCTGCCGTGGTCTTCGCGTGCCTCGCGGCCATCGCCTGGCAACCCGCGCTGCTGTTCGGCCGCGCGGACGCAAGCGCCCGATGATGCAGGCATCTCGGCATCGGTTCCGCGCTCCGCATCATTTGCATAGAGTCATTTGCTCCGGCTGACGTGATGCGCCGCGACACTGGCACTTTCCGCTGTCGGGGTGACCTAGTTGCTTCGGGTAGAGCGGTCGGAGCGAAATGTCGGTCAGCAACAGGCGGCGCCGTGTTGGTGTTGCGGTCGTGGGCATCGGTGGCGCCGTGGCGAGCACGGCGGCGGCGGGCGTGGAAATACTGAAGCGCGGCAGCAACCGCATGGCGGGATTGCCGCTCGCGCACCTGGCCGTGCCCGGCATTGCCGGCTACGACGATCTCGTCTTCGGCGGCTGGGACCTGAACGGCCAGACGCTGGCCGACGCCGCGGCCGAGCACCGCGTGCTGAATGACAACCAGCTCGAGGAAACGCGTTCCGGCCTGTCTTACGTGAAGCCCTGGCCGGCGGTGGCGAGCGTCGAATTCTGCCGGCGCATCCAGGGCGCGAATGCGCGCGGCGTCCACGGTCACCGAGAGGCGATCGGCGCGATCGTGGACGACATCACGCGCTTCAAGGCGGCCAACGATCTCGACAGCGTGGTGATGGTGAACCTCGCCTCCACCGAGCGCACCCCGGCCGACAGCCCGGCGCTGCGCACCGCCGACGCCTTCGAGCGCGCGCTGGACGCCGATGATTCCGGCATCGGCCCGGCGATGCTCTACGCCCGCGCGGCGATCGAGGCTGGGGTGCCCTATGGCAATTTCACGCCGTCCCTGGCCGCGGACGCGCCCGCGCTGGTCGAGATGGCGCGCAAGCGCGGCGTCCCCGTCGCCGGCAAGGATGGCAAGACCGGCCAGACGCTGTTGAAGACCGTGCTGGCGCCGATGCTGCGCGCCCGGGCGCTGCACGTGGATGGCTGGTTTTCCACCAACATCCTCGGCAACCGCGACGGCCAGGCGCTGGATGACCCGGACAGCCTCAAGTCGAAGCTCGACACGAAGGGCAAGGTGCTCGACAGCATCCTCGGCTACCACGTCGAGGATCACATCGTGGACATCCGCTACTACCGTCCGCGCGGCGACGACAAGGAGGCGTGGGACAACATTGATGTCTCCGGCTTCCTCGGCCACCGGATGCAGCTGAAGGTCAACTTCCTCTGCAAGGACAGCATCCTTGCCGCGCCGCTGGTCCTGGAGATCGCGCGGCTGCTGGACCTGGCGAAGACGCGCGGGGAAGTCGGCGCGCAGGAACAGCTCTCGCTGTTCTTCAAGGCGCCGCAGACCGCGAACGGGCATGCGCCGCAGCACGCCTTCCACTTGCAGGAAGCGATGCTGGCCGATTGGCTCGGCGTGCCGGTCTCCGCCGCCGCGGAATGAGCGCGGCGGAATACATCGCCGCCGGCGGACGCGCGCCGCCCGCCCTGATGCCGCTGATCCGGGAGCTGTGCGATCTCAAGCGCGTGCGCTCCGCGGGCCGGCCGGGCTCGATCGCGGAGCGCCTCTTCGCGCGCGCCTGGTCGCTGCTGATGGAGGGCCGGCCGGCTGCAGGCGTGGCACGTGACACCGTGCGCACGGCGCTCGCCGCGACGGTGCTCGGTGACCTGGATGCGGAGGCGCTGCGCGAGGCCGGCGTTGCGGATCATGCCGTGCGCAACATCCACGACGAGGTCATGCGCCGCGTTGCGGAGCCGCTCGATCCGGCGCTGCGCGATTGGCTGTCCGGCGCCGACGAATTACGCGCCGGCGACGCGCCGCCTGCCTTCGTGGCGCGGCTGACCGCGCAGCCCCGCGCCGGCGCGACCGCGCCGGGCCGCGGCCGCCTGGTGCTGGAGCCGCCGGAGAGCCACGCCGACCACTGCGCACTCGTCGCGGTCATCGGCGTGCTGCTGTCGCCGTCCTGGGGTGCGCGCGCCGAAACGGTGTTCCTCGCCGCGCTTGCGCATCACCTGCACAACGCCCTGTTGCCGGATGCCGGCTTCGCGGGCGAGATGGCGCTCGGCGAGTGGCTGGAACCGGCCTTCTCGCGCGCCACGGAGTTGGCGCTGAGCGAACTGGACCCCGCCCTGCGCAGCGCGGTCGTGGAGGCGCGCCGCGTGCTGCCTGACGCAAGCACCGCGGAAGGCCGCGCCTTCCATGCGGCGGACACGCTCGACCGCGTGCTGCAGGTCGAGCATCACCTGCGCGCTGCCGGCACCACCATGCGCTTCGTCCTGCGCGAGATGGAGCTGGTGCATGCCGGCCCGGTGAAGCCGTTCCAGGATGCCGTGCTCGCACGGATGGGCCTCGCCGCGTGACGCCCGACACCGCCCATTCCGTGCGGGACGCGGCGGGGCGACGCTTTCCCGCGCCCGACGGCATCCCGTTCCTGCGGGCGGGCCGCGACGACCTGGCCGCGGAAGCGCTGTCGCGCCTCGATGCCGGCGACCGCGACGGCGCGCTGGTTCTGCTGCTGGCCGACCAGGACGATTGGTGGCGAGGCCCGGTCGCTGATCCTGCGATGCTGCACGAACTCCTGCGCGACCGCGACCGCCTCTCGCTGCGCCAGGCGATGGAGTTGCTGGCCTGGGGGCCGGTCGGTCTCTACTTCGCGCATCGCTGGTCGGACCCGACTTTCCTCGCCGGCCTCGCGCTGGTCGAGGCGCATTGGAACGCCCCGCGCAACGCGTTCGAACTCGCCTGCGGCATCGGCCACCATCTGCGGGAGCTGTCGCTGCGCGGCGTCGCCGTCACCGGCGCCGACGTCGTCTTCGCCAAGCTCTGGGTCGCCCGGCACTGGGTCTGCCCGGCCGCCACGCTGCTCTGCATGGATGCGGCGCAGGATTGGCCGGAGATCGGGCGCTTCGACCTCGTCGCGTGCCACGATGCCCTCTACTTCCTGGAGCCGAAGACGGCGATCGTCGCGCGGCTGCTTGCGCTGCTGGAACCCGGGCGCGGCGTGCTGGCGATCGGGCACGTCCACAACCGCGACTGGGAGAATCTCTCGGCCGGTTCGGCCGTGACGGCCGCGGAGTTCGCAGCACTCCTGCCCGGAGCAACGCTCTACGACGACGCCGAGCTCACGCGCGCGCTCTCCGAGGCGCGCGCACCACGGGCATCCGCCGCCGCTGACCTGCGCAGGGCCGAGGCCTTCGCGGCAGTCACCGGCGATGGCGCCCCGCCGGCGCGACCCGTCACGGGAAACCTCGCACTGCCGACCGCAGGTGCGACGTTGCGGCGCAACCCGCTCTACGGCGAGGACGGCCGCATCTTCTGGCCCTCCGAGCGCTATGCCCGCGAATACGGCCCGCGCGCCACCTACCCATCCGGCACCGCCGCTCCTGCCACGGCGCGCCTGGACGGCGCGACGCGCGAAGCCGCGAGGCGCCGCGAGCTGCTCGCCCTGCCGGAGCGGTGGTAGCGATGCTCGACGCGACCACCGCCAGCACGACGCTGCGCTGGGGCGTGATCGGCTTCGGCTGGGTCGCGCGCGACTATGCCGTGCCAGGGTTGCGCGAAGCCGGCGAGCAGCTCGTCGCTGTCGCCGATCCCGATGCGGGCGCACGGCGCGTGGCGGAACGCGAAGGCGCGCGCGTACACGCCGATGCGGCGTCGCTGCTGGCGGACCCGGACGTGCAGGCGGTCTATGTCGCCACGCCCAACCATCTGCATCGCGCCGCGGTCGAGGCGGCGGCGGCAGCCGGAAAGCCCGTGCTCTGCGAGAAGCCGATGGCCGCGACGCTGGCCGATGCCGAGGCGATGGCGGCGGCGATCCGGCGCGCGCGCATCCCGTACGGCACCGCCTTCGACCAGCGCCATCATCCCGCGCACGCCGCGATGCGCGCCGCGGTCGCGCGGGGCGAGATCGGCACCGTCACCGCGATCCGCATCGCCTATGCCTGCTGGGTCGGCGCCGGCTTCGCCGCGGACAACTGGCGCGCCGACCCGGCGCGGGCCGGCGGCGGCGCGCTGATGGACCTCGCCCCGCACGGCCTCGACCTCGTCCAGTTTCTGCTCGATGAGCGCGTGGAGGAGGTCACGGCACTGACGCAGCGCCGCGTGCAGCCCCATGCGGTGGATGACGGCGCGATGCTCATCGGCCGCACCGCGTCGGGCGTGCTGGTGCAGCTTCATCTCGCCTACAATTGTCCGGAAGGCCTGCCGCGCCGTCGCCTGGAGGTAATCGGCACGACCGGCCAACTCGTTGCCGAGCGCACGATGGGCCAGACCGCTGGCGGCACCGTCCGCCGCATCTGCGGCCGCCTCGGGCTGGACGTGGAATTGCCTGTGGCGGAAGCAGGCGCATCGCCCTTCGCCCGGCAGATGGCCGCGTTCGCGCATTGGCTGCGCGAGGGTGGCGACGCCTTCGACCTCGAACGCGACCTGCACGTGATGCGCCTTCTCGATCGGGCCTACGCATCATGCCGCTGAGGCCCTACGCCTGCGCCAATTGCGGCCATTGGCAGCGCTACTTCGCGCCGCCGCCGGATTGCCCGGTCTGCACCGATACGCGCAACGATTTGCCCGAGGATGGCTGGCGCTTCCTGACCGTGCAGGAGGTGCGCGGGATGCTCACCGGGCACTGGCGACGCCTGGACCGCGACATGGTCGCCTTCTCCACCACGCCGCCTCTCGGCCTGAACGGCACGGGCTGGTTGCTGCTGCACCCCGACGGCAACACCGCCTTCGAGGCCGCACCCTTCTACACCGACGACATGCTGGCGGAGATCGGGCGCCTCGGCGGCATCCGCTATCTCGCCTCGTCGCACGTGCACGGCTACGGCGCGCTATGGCAGTTGCAGGACGTGTTCCAGCCGGAAGTGATGGCGATCCAGAAGGAGGACCTCCGCCTCACCAAGGCGTTCCGCGTGACCTGGCCGTACGACGAAGCGCTGGAACTTCGCGCCGGGCAGAGGCTGCTGCATGTCGGCGGCCATTACGAAGGCCAGGCGCTGCTGCACGATGCGCGTCGAAGGATCCTGTTCTGCGGCGACGCCTTCAAGGTGGACCAGGACGCGGCGGGCGAGAACCTCGCGGTCTCCACCCATAAGGCCTTTCACAAATCCATTCCGCTCACGCCCGCCGAGGTGCGGCGCTACCGCGAGGTGATCGCCGCGCTGGATTTCGACACGGTCTGCACGCCCTTCGAATACGCACCCGGCGTGACGCGCGATGTCGCGCTGGCGGTGCTGGACGATCAACTCCGCGGGCCGCCGGGCGTGCGGCACATCCCGATGGACGAGCTGAGACGGAGATCAATGACGTGACCGAGCCGACGCTGCGCGAGGTGGCCGACGCCTTCCGCGCGACGATGCCGAAGGAGGCGCATGTCTCGGTCTTCCGCATTGATGCGCTGGACCGCATCGGCATTCCCGTCGCGCAAGCCAACCTGATCCTTCCCGACGAGCCCGCCACCATCGGCTACGGCTACGGCATGACGGAGGTCGAAGCGGAGGTCGGCGCCGTCGGCGAGCTCTGCGAGGAGGTGCATGTCGGCGCCTTCGTCAAGCACGCCCCGCGCCTCGTCGCCTCCTACTCGGAACTTCGCCGCACGCGCGGCGAGCGGGGCGTCGCGGACCCGCTGACGCTCTGCCTGCCCGCCGGCAGTGCCTACACGCCTGATACCCCGCTGAGCTGGGTCGAGGCACGCCGCTGGCCGTCCGACGAGGCGGTGCTGATCCCCCGCGAATGGGTTGCCGCCTACCCCTATCAGCTCGGCGAGGACAAACCTCGCCTGATCATGCCGATCACCAACGGCCTGGGTGCGGGCTTCGACCACGGCCACGCCATCGCGCACGGCCTGATGGAGCTGCTGCAGCGCGACGGCAACGTGGTGACCTACCGCGCGCTCGACCAGGGCGTGGTGGTCGAGCCCGACGTGACAGAGCCGGACGTGGCGGCCCTGCTGGACCACCTCCGCGGCCTCGAGATTGAAGTCACGATCAAGCTCGCCTGCACCGATTTCGGGATCACGAATCTCTATGTCGTCGGCGACGACCGAGGCACGCCGACCGTGCCGATCCAGGTGACGAGCTGCGGCGAGGCCTCGCACCCCGACCGCGCGCGCGGGCTGCGCAAGGCGCTGCTGGAATTCTGCGGCTCGCGCTCGCGCAAGGCGGCGACGCACGGCCCGGTCGAGCAGGTCCTGCGCGTGCTGCCGCGCGACTATGCGGAACGGCAGATGCGCGTCGCGATGCTCGGTGAGGAGGAGCCGCGCGCCCTGGCTTCCATGGCGGAATGGGTCGCGCAGGACGCGCCGGAGCTGCGCCGGCGCCTTTCCGGCAGCGTCTTCGCGGAACGCTCGCGGGTGAAGCTGTCGCAGCTCCCGACCGTCACGCCCGCTTCCGTCGCGCGCGGCGAGGACCGCCTGCACCTGCTCGCGGGCCGCCTCGCGGCAGAGGAGCTGGACATCGTCTGGGTGGATTGCTCGCCGCCGGGCCTGCCCGTGAAGGTCGTGAAGACGATCGTCCCCGGCCTGGAAAGCGAGACGATGAGCTATCACCGCATCGGCTGGCGCGGCGTGCGCCGGTTGCGCGGCCGCGGTGACCCGCTGCTCCTCGACGGCCCGCACGAAGGCGCGCGCCGCGTGCGCCTGCGGCCGGAGGACGAGGATCGCGCCGGGGGCCCCGCCTGGTTCGATGCCGCCCTCGCCGACCGCATGACTGCCGGCCTGTACCCGCTATATCGTGAGAGCGGGCCCTTTGCTGCGCAGCTCTTCCTGCGACGCGAGCGCGGCGCCGCATGACGCTCCGCTTCGCCTACAACACGAACGGCGCGGCCAACCATCGCCTGCATGACGCGGTGGCGGTGATCGCCGATGCCGGCTACGACGGGATCGCGCTGACGCTCGACATCCATCACCTCGATCCGATGGAGGAAGGCTGGATCGCGCGGACGGAAGCGCTGGCGCGCGATCTGCACGCGCGGCATCTGGGATGCGTCATCGAGACCGGCGCGCGCTTCCTGCTCGATCCCCGCCGCAAGCACGAGCCGACGCTGCTGACGCCGAGCGCCGACGGCCGCGCACGCCGCGTCAGCTTCCTCCGCCGCGCGACCGACATCGCCGCCATGCTGCGTGCGGAGGCGGTCTCGTTCTGGGCCGGCGTCCCGGCCTCGGGCGTGGATCGCGGCGAAGCGGGCCTGTGGCTGAAGGACGGCGTCGCGCAGGTGGTGGAACACGCCGCCTCGCGCGGCATCGTCGCAGCACTCGAACCGGAACCGGGCATGCTGGTGGAAACGGTGGACGACTGGGCGACGCTGCGCGCCCATGTTCCTGGCCTCAAGCTCGCCCTCGACCTCGGCCATCTGCTGGTGACGGGCGAACGCGAGCCTCCTGCGGCGGTGCATGAGTTCGCGCCGCACCTCGGCACCATCGCGATCGAAGACATGCGGCGCGGCGATCACACGCACCTGCCGTTCGGCGAGGGCGACATGGACATCCCGGCCTGCCTCGACGCGCTGGAAGGAATACGTTTCGCCGGCCTCGTCTGCGTCGAGCTGTCCCGCGAGAGCCACCGCGCCGACCGCATGATCCCTGCGTCCATCAAGTGGCTGCGCAGCTGCCGCGAGCGGCGGAGCGCGGCATGAGGATCCTCTTCTGCTCCCGCCGCTACTTCCCGGCCATCAGCGGGATGAGCGTGTACGCGCAGAATCTCCTCCGCGAGCTGGTCTCCGCCGGGCATGACGTCACCATGGTCAGCCAGTACCGCGCCGACGCCGCCGGCACGCGCATCTATGGCGGCGGCCCGCCGCCCGCCGTGCCCGGCGTGACCGTCATCGGCCGCCGGTCGCTCGGCGAGGAGGCGTTCGACCATCCCGGCGGCGCCGACTTCGAACGCGATGTCGCGGACATGGTGGACACCATCATCGCCGAACACCGCAAGCGCCCCTTCGACATCCTGCACGCGCAATACGGCTACCCGAATGGCTGGGCCGTGCTGCTGGCCGCGCGCGAAATCGGCGTGCCGACCGTGGTTTCCATACAGGGCGGCGACGGCCACTGGGTCGGCTCCTGCTGCGAAACGCACCGGGTCGCCATGCTCCGCGTACTCGAACGCGCGGACGCGCTGCTGATCGGCTGCGACAGCTTCGCCCGCGAAGTCGTGGAACGCCTCGGCGTCGCGCGGGAGCGTTTCACGATCGTCCCCGGCGCGGTGGACACCGCCCGCTTCCGTCCGGCGCAACCTCGGCATGAAGCCTCGCCTCTGCGCCTGCTGTACCACGGCCGGGTGGACCGCCGGAAAGGCGTGCTCGACTTCTGCGATGCCCTCGCGATGCTGCGCGCGACGGCCGTTCCCTTCGCCGCCACCGTGTCCGGAATCGGCCCGGACCTGGACGCCGCGAAGGACCGCGCGGCCGAGCTGCGGCTGGACATCCGCTTCACCGGCTACGCCGATTACGACGCCGCGCCCGCGCTGTATCGCGACGCCGACATCTTCGTCAGCCCCACCTACGCCGAGGGGTTCTCCAACACGATCCTCGAAGCAATGGCGAGCGGCCTGCCAAGCGTGTCCTGCCGCGCCGTCGGCGTCGTGGATTGCCTGCGCGATGGCGAGAACGGCCTGCTCGTGCAGCCCGGTGACGTGAATGCCCTCGCCGCCGCGCTCCGGCGCATCATCGAGGACCGCGCACTCCGCCTGCGTCTCGGCGCCACCGCATTGGAGGAGTGCCGGCGCGTCTATTCCTGGGGCGCCATCGGCCGCCAGATCGCCGGCGTGTACGAGGAGCTGCGCGGCCGCACGCCCAACGTAGCCTTCGATCCCGACCTGCCGCGCGATCCGTCCTGCCGCTTCCGCGCGGCTCCGCATCTGCTGTGAGGCGCGTGCTCGCCCTCTCGCCGCATCTCGACGACGCGGCGTTTTCCTGCGGTGGCACACTTGCCCGCCTCGCGCGCGACGGTGCGGAGGTGACCGTCTGCACGGCCTTCACGCGCTCCGTTCTGAAGCCGCAAGGCTTCGCGCTCGCCTGCCAGCTCGACAAGGGCCTCCCGGCGGACGTGGACTACATGGCCATCCGCCGCGCCGAGGATGCCGAGGCCTGCGCGCGTCTCGGGGCACGCCCGGTCTGGATGGAGTTCGCGGAAGCTCCGCATCGCGGCTACGCCGATGCGAAGGCGCTCTTCGCGCCGCCACGCGGGGACGACGGCGTCGTGACGCCGCTCGCCCACGCGCTGTCCGCCCTGCTCGAACCGGCCCCTGACGTCATCCTCGCGCCGCAGGCCATCGGCGGCCATGTGGATCACGTGCAGCTCGTCCGTGCGCTCCGGGCCGTGCTGCGCCCGTCGCACCAGATCCTGTGGTGGGCGGATTTTCCCTATGCAGCGCGCCCGCACACCCACCCCGCGCGCCCGTTCGAGACAGAGATGACCGCCCTGCCAATCCGCGAAATGCCGGCCGACATGAATGCCAGGCTGCACGCCTGCGCCGCCTACGCCACGCAGCTCGGCTTCCAGTTCGGCGATGAGGCGGGCCTGCGGTCCGCGCTCGCCGAAGCCGGCGCTGCCGAACGTTTCCGCGCGTCCGCCGGCGCGACGCAGCTCGCGGCATGACGCCGGAGGAACGCGCCGCGCGTCACGCTGCGCTCGCCGGCCCGCACATGGCGGCGATCGCGCGCTACGTCGCCACGCTGCGCGCCGCGAACCGCGACGTGCCGGACGCCGACCCCGCCGATGGCGGCGTGAACGCACGCCTTCTCCTGCTGTTGGAAACACCAGGCCCGACCTGGCGGCGCACCGGGTTCGTCTCCCGTGACAATCCGACGCCGACCTCGGCCAACCTGCGCCGTTTCCTGGATGCAGCCGGCATCGCGCGCGCGGACATGGTGATCTGGAACGCGATCCCCTTCGTCATCCACGCGCCCGGTGCCGTGAACCGCGCGCCGCGCCGGCCTGAACTCGCGGCCGGTCTCGCCCTGCTGCCTGGCTTCCTCGATCTGCTGCCGAAGCTGCGGGTCGCCGTCCTCGCCGGACGCATGGCCGCGATGGCGGAGCCGGTTGTCAGCGCCGCGCGCTCAGGCCTGCCGATCCTGCACATGCCGCACCCCAGCCCGACCTATGTCTGCACCAACCCCGACGTGCCACGCCGCATCGTGACGACGTTGGAGCGAGCGGCCGGCATCGCAGCCGGCCGGGCCGCCGCTTGATCCCGCTCGGCTGGCGGCGCGCCGGTTTCTGCGTGTTGGTCATTGCCGTCACGCTCGGGTTCGTCGCGCTCTCCCTCCAGGTGCTGTCGGGCGGCGGATGGGGCGCTGCCGAGGTGCTGATCGTGCTTTGCTTCGGCGCGAACGCGCCCTGGCTCGCGCTCTACGCGGCCACGGGGCTCGTCGGGCTGGCAATCCGGCTCACCGCACGCGATCCTGCGGCGGCCGTCCTGCCCGCACTCGCCACACCGGCATCGGAGATCTCCGGCAGCACGGTCGTCGCCGTCTGCGTGCGCGACGAATGCATGCGCGCGGTCCTTCCGCCCCTCGAGCGCCTGCTGCGCGACCTGCGCGCAGCCGGTGGCGGAGACCGCTTCAAGCTCGCCGTGCTCTCCGACACGCAATCAGGCCACGCGGCGGCGCTGGAAGCCGCAGCGGCGGCCGAGCTTGCCGCGCGCCTGCCCGAAGGCGCCATGATCTACCGCCGCCGCCCGCGCAACATCGGCTTCAAGGCCGGCAACCTCATGGATTTCCTGGACGGCGCCGGCCGCGACTTCACCTTCTGCCTGGTGCTGGACGCCGACAGCGTGATGTCCGCCGGGGCAGTGCTGCGCCTTGCACGGGTCATGTCCGCCGACCCAGGGCTCGCGATCCTGCAGCCCACCGTCGCCGGCCGCGGCGCGGATACGTCCTTCGCGCGCCTCTTCGGTCTCGGCCATCGCCAGGGCGTGCGCATCTGGGCAACGGGCCAGGCGTGGTGGCAGGGGCCGGAAGGCCCGTACTGGGGCCACAACGCGCTGATCCGCGTCGCCGCCTTCCGCGCGCACGCCCGATTGCCGGAACTGCCCGGCGGCGGCCACATCCTCAGCCACGACCACGTTGAAGCGGCGCTGCTGCACGGCGCCGGCTGGGCGGTGTGCGTCCTGCCCGAAGACGCCGGCTCCAACGAGCGCCACCCGCCGGACCTGCCGGCGATGTTCGCCCGCGACCTGCGCTGGGCGGCCGGCAACGTGCAGTACCTCCGCCTGCTGCGGATGCGCAGCCTCGGGCGTCTCGGGCGATTCCAGATGCTGCAGGCCGCGCTGCACTACATGCTGACGCCGCTGTGGTTCGCGATCCTGCCGCTGGCCGCGCTGAACGTCGCAACGGACGGGGCGGAGGGCACGCCGCGCGGTGCGTTGCTCCTGCTGCTCGCGCTCGGCTTCGTCGCGCTGCATCTGCCGAAGCTCGCGGGCTATGCGGAGCTGTTCCTGCGGGGACGCGACCGCCCGCCCATCACGAACGTGCTGCGGGAGATCGCCTTCGGCCTGCTGCTCGATCCCATTGCCGCCTTCGACCGCGTCGCGACGCTGGCGCGGCTCGCCTTCGGACGGCATCGCGACTGGGGAACGCAGCGGAGGGATGGGCGCGGGCTGTCCTGGCGCGACGGGCTGCGCCGCTTCGGCGCGCACACCGCAGCCGGCCTCATCATGTTGGCGCTGTTCGCGTCCGGCGGCGTGTTCCCGGCGCTGGTCGCACTGCCCGCGCTCGCCGGCCTGCTGCTGGCCGTACCGCTCGCCGTGCTGACGGCGCGGCCGGATGTCACGTCCAGTACAGCAGCTGCGCCTGCGGCAGGTGCTGCGCGACAGCCGTCTCCAGCGCCGCGCGCATCCCGCGCATCTGCTCCGGCGGAAAGACGTATTTGAGGCTGCCGAATTTGGTCGTCTTCCGGGTGCGCGACGCCTCCTCCATCTCCAGCGCGCTGCCCGGATACCAGCCCGCCAGCACCTCCTTGGAGCCGGGCGTGAAGCGGTGGGTGATCAGCTCCACCGTCAGGTCCGGGTCCGGCAGGCCAGCCAGCGCCGCCGCGCAATCGGCCAGCAGCGCGTCGTATTGCCGGTCCCAATCCGGCAGGCGCAGGATCGGCGCGACGGTGAGGCCGATGCGATAGCCGGCCTCCGCCGCCTGCCGCATCGCCGCCAGCCGGTTCGGCATGCGCGGCGCGCCGCCTTCGAAGCGCTCCGCCCCACGCGCGTTGACGGAGAAGCGCATCCGCACGCGCCGTGCATGAGGCAGCGTCAGCAGCGGCGCCACCGCGTCGTATTTCGTGGTGAACCGCAGCTGCACCGCCGCATCCCACGCGCCGAAGAACCGGATCGCCTGGTCCAGCGCGCCGGTGATGTGCTCGATACCCAGCGGATCCGTGTAGCAGGATGCCTCGAAGGTCGTGCCCTCCGCCGCCCGTGCGGGATCGCGCGAGGTGATCCGGCCCTGGCCGAGCAGCGGCGGCAGCTCCGCCAGGATTTCCGGGATGTTCGCATAGGCGCGGATGATCGGTGGCCCGGCGAGCGAGCCTGCCAGGTAGCAGTACTGGCAGTGCGCCGGGCAGCCCGCCGCCAGGTCGAAGCGGAAATCCGCGCTCGGCGGGATCGGCTGCGGCCGCCGTTTCGAGGGCGGCGCCACGACGAGCGCGAGCGTGGTCTTCGCGTCGCGATACGCCTCCGGAAGGTCGGTCAGCCGATCCGCCCGCAGCTCCACCACCTCCGCACCGAGGGCCGCCGCGCGCTGCGCCATCGCCCGGCCCTCGGCCCAGGACAGCGCGGATGGAGTCGCGAGCACCCGTCGCGGCACCCAGGGCTTCGTCGGGCGAATCGCCGAAGCAGCGGATTCGGAAGGCAGTGCGACGCCATGCATCCTCCCTGTCAGATGGGGTGCAACGATCGCGACGCCACGCCGGATTTTCGGCCCTAAAGGGCTGGCCACCGCGCATCCTCCAGCTAGGCTGATGCGGGCGGAGCCACGGGGAAGGGGGGACGCGTGAAGCTGTTCATGGCAACACTGGCGACCGAGACCAACACCTTCTCGCCGCTGCCGACCGGCCGCACCGCCTTCATGGAACGCGAGTTCTTCCGCAACGACGGCAGTCGCCACCCGCCCCGCCTCGGCAACATCCCGCTGATTGAATGGCGGCGCATGGGCGAAGCCGACGGGCACGAGGTGGCCGAAAGCATCTCCACCTTCGCGCAACCCGCCGGCACCACGCTGCGCGCCGTCTATGAGGAGCTGCGCGACACGCTGCTCGATGATCTTCGCGCCGCCATGCCGGTGGATGTCGTGCTGCTGTTCATGCACGGCGCGATGGTTGCCGATGGCTACGACGATTGCGAGGGCGACACGCTCGCGCGGGTGCGCGCGATCGTCGGATCCAGGGTGAAGATCGGCATCGAGCTGGACCTTCACTGCCATCTGACGGAAGCGATGCGCACGAACGCCGACGTGCTCATCACCTTCAAGGAATACCCGCACACCGATGTCGCGGAGCGCGCGCGCGAACTCTACGCGCTGTGCACGGCTGCCGCGCGCGGCGAGACCCGCCCCGTCATCGCCTATCACGACTGCCGCATGGTCAGCATGTGGCGCACCCCGGTCGAGCCGGTGCGCGGCTTCGTCCGCCGCATGCAGGCGCTGGAAGGCCGCGACGGCATCCTCTCCGTCTCCTTCGGCCACGGCTTCCCCTGGGGCGACGTGGCGGATGTCGGCGCGAAGATTGTCGTCGTGGCGGATGGCGACGCGCCGAAGGCGGCCGCGCTCGCGCGGCAGCTCGGCGAAGAGGTCTGGGCGATCCGCCGGGAGGCGGCGACGCATCACGACACGATTGACGAAGGCCTGGACGCGGCAGGGCAGGGGGCCGCCGACAAGCCGCTCGTGCTGGCCGACGTCGCCGACAACGCCGGGGGCGGCGCGCCGGCAGACAGCACGCCGGTCCTGCGCAGGCTGGTCGAACGCGGCATGCGCGACGTGGCGATCGGGTGCTTCTGGGATCCCGTCGCCGTCTCGATCTGCATTGAAGCCGGCGTGGGCGCGAGCTTCGACCTGCGCATCGGCGGCAAGTGCGGCGTCGCCTCGGGTGATCCGGTGGACCTCCGCGTTACCGTGCGCGGCCTCTCCGAAGCGCATACGCAGGGCGGCCTTTCCGGCGGCCGTGCGGAGATGGGCGCGGCCGCCTATGTCGAAGCTGACGGCATCCACATCGTGCTGATGTCCATCCGGCAGCAGACCTTCTCGCCCGATGCCTTCACCGGCCTCGGCTGCACGCTGCACGACAAGCGCCTGGTCGTGGTGAAATCCACGCAGCACTTCCACGCAGCCTTCGCGCCGATCGCGCGCGCGATCCGCTACGTCGCCGCACCCGGCGCCATCGCGCCCGAATACGACCGCATCCCCTACACGAAGCGCACCGCGCCGTACTGGCCGAAGGTGCAGGACCCTTTCACCGGCAGCAACCAGGTCTGAGAGGAGACGAGAGATGATCGCGCGACGCGACGCGTTGAAGGGCGCGGCCGGGCTGGCCGCGCTGCGTGCGGCCCCGGCGCTGGCACAGGCGGCGAACCGGACGCTCCGCTTCATCCCGCATGCCGATCTCTCCTCCATAGATCCGGTCGGCACCACCGGCTACATCGTGCGGAACCACGGCTACATGGTGTACGACACGCTCTACTCGCTCGACTCGCAGTTCCGCCCGCGGCCGCAGATGGCCGAAGGGCACGAGATTTCCGGCGATGGCCGGACCTACCTGATCCGCCTGCGCGAGAACCTCCGCTTCCACGATGGCGAGCCGGTGCGCGCGTCCGATTGCGTCGCCAGCCTGCGGCGCTGGGCCGCACGCGACGGGTTCGGCCAGACCCTGATGTCGCTGACGGACGAGCTGGCCGCGGTGGATGACCGCACGCTGCGCTTCCGCCTGCAGCGCCCCTTCCCGCTGCTGCTGGAAGCGATCGGCAAGCCGTCCTCGCCGGTTCCCTTCATCATGCCGGAGCGCGTCGCGCAGACGCCCGCGACGACGCAGATCCGCGACGCCACCGGCTCCGGCCCATTCCGTTTCCTGCGCGACGAGTGGGTGCCCGGCAGCCGCGCGGCCTATGCCCGCCACGAGGGCTACGTGCCGCGCAACGAGCCGCTGGACGGCGCCGCCGGCGGCAAGGCCGTGCATTTCGACCGCGTCGAATGGCTCACCATCCCCGATCCCGCCACCGCCGCGGCCGCGATCCAGCGCGGAGAGGTCGATTGGTACGAACAGCCGATCGGCGATCTCGTCCCCGTGCTCCGCCGCAACCGCGACGTCGTGGTGACGACTTACGACCCGATCGGCAGCGTGGTGCTGCTGCGCTTCAACCACCTGCACCCGCCCTTCGACAATGTCCGCGTGCGCCGCGCCGTGCTCGCGGCGGTGAACCAGACCGAATACATGACGGCGATGGTCGGCGACCCCGCGCAGTTCCGCGAATGCAAGGCCTTCTTCCCCTGCGGCACGCCGATGTCCACGGGCACGGGCGGTGAGGCAATGGTGTCGAACCTCGACCGCGCGCGCGCGATGCTGCGGGAAAGCGGCTATGGCGGTGAGAAGGTGGTCGTCATCTCGCCGACCGACCTCGCCTACCTCCATGCGATCGGGCAGGTGACGAACGACCTGTTGCGCCGCCTAGGCATGAACGTGGACTTCATCGCGACGGATTGGGGCAGTGTCCTAGCGCGCCGCGCCAAGATGAACCCGTCGGACCAGGGCGGCTGGAACGTGTTCCACACCACGGCGGTCGGCGTGGAGTTCATGAGCCCCGCCGCCCATCTCGCGCTGCGCGGCCACGGCCGCGCCGCCTGGCCGGGCTGGCCGACGAACGAAACGCTGGAACGGCTGCGGCAGGACTGGATCGCTGCGCCGGACCTGCCGGCGCAGCGCGCCCTTGCCGCGCAGATGGAGGCGGAAGCCTTCTCCGCCGTGCCCTACGCGCCGCTCGGCCAATACATGGCCCCCACCGCCCTGCGCCGCAACCTCACCGGCCTGACGCAGGCGTCCGCGCCTTTCGTGTGGAACCTGCGGAAGGGCTGAAGTGACGCCGCGCTTCGAGGAGGTGATTGCCTGGGCCTGGCACGGCCCGTCGCCCGGCAGCGCGGCGCATCTGCAGGCGCGCCTGTTGCTGCTGGACAGCCTGGGCTGCGCGATAGCCGGCCTGCGCCACCCGCGCGTCGCCGCCTTCGCGCAAGCCCTGTCGGCGTGGCATCCGGGCCACGTCCGGCTGCCCGGAATCGGCGCGTCATTGTCGCGCGGCGCCGCCGCGGCGGTCCTCGCGACGGCGACGTGCTGGGACGAGGCGAATGACGGCCTGGCCCGCGCCCATGGCCGCCCCGGCCTGCCGGTCGCACCGCTCGCGTTGACCAGCGGCGCGCCGCTTCGCGACATGCTCGCCGCCTACGCGCTCGGCTACGAGGTCGCCGCGCGTGCCGGCGAGGCGTGGCGCATCCGGCCGGGCATGCATGTGGACGGAAGCTGGCACGCGCTCGGCGCCGCGGCCGCCGCCGCGCGGCTCGCCGGCCTCGATGCGGACGGGGCCGCGCGAGCCGTGCGGCTGGCGGCGTGCCAGGTGCCCTTCAGCCTCTACGCGCCGATCGCCGCGGGACTGGACGGCCGCAACAGCTATCCCGCGCATGCCGTGCTACTCGGCGTAGCCGCCGCGTCCGCCGCCGCGTCCGGCATGGATGCGCCGCCTGGCGGCTTCGCCGAGGCCCGCCGCCTCGCGCTCAATCTGTCCGATGATGCGGCCTGCGCGCCGGTTGGCCAGTGGCTGATCGAGGCCGGTTACGCGAAGCCTTATGCCGGCGTGCGGCACGCGCATTACGCGGCCGCCGCTGCAATCGCGCTGCGGCCCGCAGTCACGGCACGGCTGCCGGCCATCCGCGCCATCACCGTCGAGACCTACGCCGAAGCGCTTACCTATGCCGGCCTGCGCGCACCGGCCACCGCCATCGCCGCGCAGTTCAGCCTGAGCTGGGCCGTCGCGGCGGCGCTTCGCCTCGGCGATCTCGGCCCGGAGGCCTATGCGGACGAAGCGCTGAACGACGCGGAACTGCGCCGCCTGGAAGCGGTGATCACGCTGCGCGAAGATGCGGCCTTGACCGCAGCGGGCCGGCGCGGCGCACGCGTCACGCTCGAGGTGGCCGGCGAACGGTTCGCCCACGAGGTGGACGGCGTCGCGGGCGACCCGGGCCGCCCGATGACGCAGGCCGAAATACGCGCGAAGTTCCTCCGCTTCTCCGCGCCGCTGCTGGGCGACGCGAAGGCGGAGGCGGTCGCCGACGGCCTGATCGGAGGGGAAACCTTCGTCTCGCCCTTCGCCTGACCGCCGCTCAGGCCGCCGCGGCGCGCCGCCGGGGCCAGGCGGCGGCGATCAACGGCCAGGCCAGCAGCACGATCCCTGCCGCCATGATCCCGCCCGAGAGCCAGCCGTGGAAGAAGATGCCGAGGTCGCCGCCGCTGACCAGCAGCGATTGCCGGAACGCCTCTTCCGTGCGGTCGCCCAGCACCAGTGCCAGCACCAGCGGTGCGAGCGGATAGTCCAGCTTCTTCAGCACGTAGCCGACCACGCCGAACACCAGCATCAGCACGATGTCGAACTCGGCGTTGTTCACCGTGTAGGCGCCGATCGCGCAGACCACCAGGATGATCGCCGCGATGACGGAGAACGGCACGCGCAAGATCGCCGCGAACCACGGCACCGCGACCAGCACGATCAGCAGGCCCGCCACGTTGCCGATGTACATGGACGCGATCAGCCCCCACACGAACTCCTTCTGCTCCACGAACAGCATCGGCCCGGGCTGCAGGCCCCACATGATCAGGCCGCCGAGCAGCACCGCGGCCGTCGGCGATCCCGGCACGCCGAGGGTCAGCATCGGCAGCAGCGCGGACGTGCCCGCCGCATGCGCCGCCGTCTCCGGCGCGATCACGCCTTCCACGCGCCCCTTGCCGAAGTCCTTCCCGTGCTTCGACAGCCGCCGCGCGATTCCGTAGGACATGAAGGAAGCCGGCGTCGCGCCCGCCGGCGTGATGCCCATCCAGCAGCCGACGAGCGCGGACCGCGCCGCGATCACCCAGTGCCGCGGCAGCTCCGCCCAGGTGCGCAGCACGACCTTCAGGTCAATCCGCGCCTTGTGGCCCTTGAAGCGCAGCCCGTCCTCGATGGAGGACAGGATCTCGCTGATGCCGAACAGCCCGATCACCGCGACGAGGAAGTCGAAGCCGCGGATCATCTCGGTCTGGCCGAAGGTCATGCGCAGCTGCCCGGTCATCGCATCCATGCCCACCGCCGCCAGCAGGAAGCCGAGCATCATGGAAGCGAGCGTCTTCAGCGGGCTGCCGCGCCCCATGCCGACGAAGGCCGCGAAGGACAGGAACATCACCGCGAAGAATTCCGGCGGCCCGAAGCGCAGCGCGAAGCCCGCGACGACCGGCGCCACGAAGGTGATCATCACCACCGCGACGAAGGCGCCAACGAAGGAGGAGGTGAAGGCCGCCGTCAGTGCCTCACCCGCGCGCCCCTGCTGCGCCATCGGATAGCCGTCGAAGGTGGTCGCGACGGACCAGGGCTCGCCGGGGATGTTGAACAGGATGGAGGTGATCGCCCCGCCGAACAGCGCGCCCCAGTAGATGCAGGACAGCATGATCACGGCCGAGACCGGCGGCATGGCGAAGGTCAGCGGCAGCAGGATCGCGATGCCGTTGGCGCCGCCCAGGCCTGGCAGGACGCCGATGAGGACGCCGAGGATGACGCCCACCATCATGTAGAGCAGGTTCTCGGGCTGGGCGGCGACCGCGAAGCCGCCCATCAACAGGCCGAGTTCTTCCATTCCTCAGTAGCCGAGCAGGTCTTCGACGGGACCCTTCGGCAGCGCGACGAGGAACCAGATCTCGAACACCACGAAGGTCACCACCGCCGTGGCCAGGCCGGCCGGCACGGCGCGCGACAGTGCGAAGCCGCCCAGCCGCACCATGAACCATGCGACCAGCACGGCGGATGCGACATAGATGCCGGTGAACGGGATCGCCGCGACGTAGAGCACCGTCGGCACGAAGACCGTCGCGACGGTGCGCGCCTGCTCCCAGGACAGGAAGCCCGCACCCTCGGCCGCCGCCCCGCGCATGCGTGCCGCTGCGACGAGGTTGGCCGCAGATGCGAGGATGAGCAGCACGCCGATCCAGAACGGGAAGTAGCCGGATTGCGGCCCGTCGCCGCCCCAGCCGGCGCCGAGCCGCGCACTGTCCCACATCGCGGCCGCGCCGACCGCGATGAACGCGAATGCGGTCGCGATTTCCATCGTGCGGACCGAGACGCCGGTGCTCTCACGCGCGGGGGCGAAGAAGCTGTCGGCCGTAGCCACGCCGGCGCCGTCCGGGACCAGCACCGCCGCATCAGCCTCGCGGCCCGTCATCTGCTGAACGCTCATGCCCTGTCAGCCTCCTGCGCCGGCGAGGAAGCCGGCTTCCTGCATGAGCGACCGATGGCGCGTCTCTTCGCGCTCCAGCCAGCCGCGGAACTCGTCGCCAGACATGGTCGTCGTGTTGAACGCGCCCTGCGTCATCAGGTCACGCCACTCCGGCGTCTCGCGGACGCGGCCGAGCAGGTCCGCGTAGAAGGCGACCTGCTGCGGCGTGATGCCCGGCGCGCCGAACACGCCGCGCAGCATCAGGTATTCCACGTCGAGCCCGGCTTCGCGGCAGGTCGGGATGTCGCGCCACGCCATCGTGTCCGTCATGCGTTCGGTGCCGGGAAGGCGCTGCGCATCGAACACGCAGAGCGGGCGCAGCGCGCCGGAACGCCAATGCGTCACCGCCTCGATCGGGTTGTTCACCGTCGAATCTATGTGCCGCCCGACGAGCTGCACCGCGACCTCGCCGCCGCCGCGGAACGGCACGTAGGCGAATTGCGCGCCGGTGGCGCGGGTGATCGCTGCGGTGATGATCTGGTCTTCCTGCTTCGATCCCGTGCCGCCCATGCGCAGGCGGCCGGCCTTCGCCGCCTCCACGAACTCCGCCACCGTCCGCCACGGCGACTCCGCATTGACCCACAGCACGAATTCGTCGAGCGCCATCATCGAGATCGGCGTCAGGTCGCGCCAGTTGAACGGCACGCCGGTGGCCATCGGCGTGGTGAACAGGTTGGAGAGCGTGACCACCAGCATGTGCGGGTTGCCGCGCGCCGTCTTCGCTTCGAGGAAGCCCTCGGCACCGGCGCCGCCGGCCTTGTTCACCACCAACATCGGCTGGCGCATCAGGCCGTGCTTGGAGACGATGCCCTGGATCACCCGCGCCATCTGGTCCGCGCCGCCGCCGGTGCCGGCGGGCACGATGAACTGCACCGGCCGGTTCGGCTCCCACCCCCGCTGCGCCAGGGCCGGCCGGGCGAGCGGTGTGGCGGCGAGGCCCAGCATCACGTGGCGACGGGTGAGGCGGTGCGGCATGAGCGGCTCCCTGAACGCGCCTCTTCACGGGCGCAGACAACCACCGCAACGCGCATCGGATCGGTTGCGTTGCGGGCCGATTGGAGCCGAAATCTCTGTAAAGCAAAGAAAATCGTGTAAAGGCCGGGATATCGCGCGCGGCGCCGTTCAACGACCTGAGGTAGCTCCGTGCGGCTCCCCGAGGACGAAGGCGATCAGCCGGCGGAGGTTCGCCGGCCGCAACCGGTCGGGCAGATACGCCAGGAAGAGTGCCGGTTCCCCCGCCACGTGGCGCGGCAGCAGGCGGACCAGGCGTCCGCTGCGCAACTCCTCCTGCACCGCGAAATCGGGGAACCGCGCCGCGCCGACGCCGGTCGTCACCCAGTGGCGGATGGCCAGGGCGCTGCTCGTCGTCACCCGGCACCGCACCTCCACCTCCGTCCGGCCGCCATCCTCCGCGACGACGGTGAAGTTCGGGCGGTCGCCGAAGCGCGTGAAGCCGATGAAGGGCAGGGCGGCGAGGTCGGCCGGCGCCTCGATCGGCGGCCGGCCTTCCAGCAGCGACGGCGCGGCCACGAAGATGTCGCGCCCCACATGCAGCCGCCGCGCAACGAAGGGGCCGTCCTCCACGCCGCCGATGCGGAACGCGGCGTCCAGGCGCTCCGCCGCCAGGTCGGCCATGCCGTCCGTCGCCACCGCTTCCACGCTGATGCCGGGATAGGCCGCGAGGAAGCGCGCGAGCAGCGGGATGACGAGCGCATCGGCGATGCCGGCCGGCATGGCGACCCGCAGATGCCCGCGCGGCTCCTCCGCCTCGCGCGCGGCGAGCGTTGCGGCTTCCGCGGCCTCGGCGATGGCGCGGCCGCGCGCCGCCAGATCCGCGCCGAGCGCCGTCGGCACCACGCCCCGCCCCACGCGCCGCAGCACCTTCGCGCCGAGCATGCGCTCCAGCGCCGCCAGGTGATGGCTCACCGCCGAGGGAACGACGCCCAGCCGACGCGCCGCGCCGGCGATGCCGCCGGCCGTGACGACCTCGGCGAGCACGACCAGGCGATGCGGCAGATCGGCGGCAATCATTCAGTCGCGCTGAAAGATGGGTTCAATTCGGCAGCATGGCATTCAGCAGAGCCGCTGGATAGTCTTTCACGCGAAACAGGAGACCCGATCCATGCACCTCGCCCGCCGTCCGCTCCTCACGGGGTTCGCCGCCGTCCTGCTGGCGCCCGCCGGCCGGGCACAGGGGACGGACGCGACCCCGCCCGGCTTCCAGGGCCGCGTCTTCGTCAACGCCGCCAACGGCGTGCGCCTGCACACCTACATGGCCCCGCCCGCCGGCGCCCTCGTTACCTCCCACATCGTCGAGACCGCCGACGGGCTGGTTCTGGTGGACGGCCAGTTCGCCCCGGCCGCGGCCCGTGAGCTCGGGGCCTACCTCGCCTTGCTCGACCGTCCCGTGCGCAAGGTGCTGCTGAGCCACGCGCATCCCGACCACTGGTTCGGCCTGCACCATCTCGGCCGCCCGCCCGTGCATGCCGGCCCGGTGACGGCGCGCTTCCTGCGCGAGAACGCCGCGGCGGTGGTCGTGGAGCGCCGCGCCGACAGCTCCGCGCCGGTGGTCGAAGGCGTGCTCGACGAAGGCACCGAGACGATCGGCGGCGTCGAGCTGCGCTACCAGTTCGTCGCCGACACGGAGGCGCCGGAGATGCTGCTGGTGGAGGTGCCGGCGCTCGGCGCACTGATCGTGCAGGACCTGCTGTTCAACCGCGTGCACGCCGTGGTCTCGCGCACCCTGCCGTCCTGGATTGCCGTCCTCGAAGCGCTGGCGGCGCGCGGCGCCGAGACGCCGCTGCTGCTCGCCGGCCACGGCGAGCCCACGTCGCCGGCGCGCCTGCCGGACATGCTGCGCTACCTCCGCGCCGTGCAGCCGCTGATGGCCGGCGCGCCGAACGACCGCGAGCGCATCGCCGCGATCGCCGCGGAGATGGAGCGCGCCTTCCCCGATTGGCGCGCGCGTCCGCTGCTCGAACTCGGCCTGTCGCGGTCCCTCGGCGGCTGAGTCAGTAGCACCCCGCCGTCCGCGCGCGCCCGCGCACCAGCGCCAGCACCGTGCGGCAAGTCGGCACCTCCACCCCCACCAACTCGGCCAGCTCCACCACCACGCCGAGCAGGGCATCAATCTCCATCGGCCGCCCGCGTTCCAGGTCCTGCAGCATGGAGGTCTTGTGCGCCCCGACCTCCGCGGCGCCGGCAATGCGCTTGTCCACGTCAATGCCGAAACGCACGCCGAGCCGCTCGCCGACCGTCTGCGCCTCCAGCATCATCGCGCGTGCGACGCCGCGCTGGCCGGGATCGGCGGTCACCACGTCGAGCGTCGCGCCGGTCAGCGCGCTGATCGGGTTGAAGGCCAGGTTGCCCCACAGCTTCACCCAGATCTCGTCGCGGATGCGCGGCCGGACCGGCGCCTTGAACCCGGCTGCGATCAGCGCCTCCGAAAGGGCTGCGACCCGCGGCGTGCGCGTGCCGTCCGGCTCGCCGAGCGTGAAGCGGTCGCCGTAGGTGTGCTCGATCACGCCGGGTTCCGGGACCTCGGCCGCCGGATAGACGATGCAGCCGATGGCCCGCGAGGGCGCGAGCAGCCGCGACACCTCGCCGCCGGGATCCACGCTCTCCACCCTTCGGTCGCGCAGAGGGCCGTCGAAGGCGTGGAAGTACCACCAGGGTATGCCGTTGACGGCCGAGACGATCGCCGTGTCCGGTCCCAGCAGCGGCTGCATCCCCTCCGCGGCGCCGGGCAGCGAATGCGCCTTCAGCGTGACGACCACGTAGTCCTGCGGCCCGGCTTCGGCGGCGCTCGCCACGCAACGCGGATGCACGACCGTCTCCGCGCCGTCGCTCCGCAATCTCAACCCGTGCGCCTGCATGGCCGCGAGGTGCGGCCCGCGGGCGATGACGGTGACCTCCACGTCCGCCTTCGCCGCGAGCTTCGCCGCCATCAGCCCGCCGATCGCGCCGGCGCCGAAGATGCAGAGCCTCACGCCGTGACCCCCAGCTTCTCGGCGAGACCGATGCGCATCAGCTTGCCTGTCGCGCCCTTCGGGATCTCCGGAACGAACACCACCTTCCGCGGCACCTTGAAGTCGGCCAGCGACTTCGCCGCGAAGTCGCGCAGCTCGCGCTCGGTCAGCGCGGCACCCTCCCGCAGCACGACCGCCGCGCCCACTTCCTCGCCGAGCTTCGGATGCGGGATCGCGAAGCACAGAACCTGCGCGACGGCCGGATGCGCGGAGAGCACGCCGTCCACCTCCAGCGGGGAGACCTTCTCGCCGCCGCGGTTGATCAGCTCCTTCAGCCGTCCCGTGAGCATCAGGAACCCGTCCTCGTCGAAAGTCCCCTGGTCGCCGGTGCGGAACCAGCCATCGGTGAAGGCCTTGGCGTTCGCCTCCGGGTTCGCCTCATAGCCCCGCGTCACGTTGGGGCCGCGAATCACCACCTCACCGATCGCACCCATCGGCAGGGTCGTGCCGTCATCCGCCATGATCGCGACCTGCGGCCCCGCTGGCCGCCCCACCTTGCCGGGCTTGCGCGGCCCGCCGAGCGGGTTCGAGCACATCTGGTGCGAGGCCTCGGTCATGCCGTAGCTCTCGACCAGCGGCGCGCCGAACACGCGTTCCAGCTGCTCCATCACCGGTCCCGGCAGGGAGGCGGAGGAGGAACGCAGGAAGCGCAGCCTCACGCGCTCGATGACCTCGCGGTTGCGCTCGGCCCGCGACAGGATCGCCTGGTGCATGGTCGGCACGGCGGTGAACCAGCTCGGCCGCTCCTCGTCCATCCAGCGGAAGAAGCGCAGCGCGTCGAAGCCGGGCGTGCAGACCACCGCGCCCCCGGCGCCGAGCGAGCTCAGCACGGCCGCGATCAGCCCGTGGATGTGGAACAGCGGCATGACGTTGAGGCAGGTGTCGTCGGCCGTCAGCTCCAGCGCCGCGCCGATATGCCCGGCGGAGGCGCAGACATTGCCATGCGTCAGCGGCACGATCTTCGGCCGCGCGGTGGTGCCGGAGGTGTGCAGCACCAGCGCGACGTCCTCCTCCTCGGCACGCCCCGGCCGCGCGGCGGCGCCGTGCCCGCCGCCTTCGAGCGTGAACTCGCCCGCCGCCTCGCCCGGCACGACTTCCACGACCGGCACGCCGAGCTTCGCGGCCGCCGCGCGCGCCGGCGTCTCCACCCCGCGCGCGACGAGCAGCGCCTTCGCCTTCAGATCCTCGATGTAGAACTCGAACTCCTCCTGCCGGTAGGCGGGATTGAGCGGCGCGGTGGTCGCGCCGCAGGCCACGGCGACGAAGGCGGCCGCCATCTCCGGCCCGTTCGGCAGCACGATCGCCACCCGGTCGCCGCGGCCGATCCCCCTCTCGTTCAGCGCGGCGACCGTCCGGCCGGCGAGCCCGCGCAGCCCGGCATAGATCAGCGCGGCGCGCCCCTCGGTGGCCCGCAGCGCCGGGCGGTCCGCCCCGCCGCGTTCGAGCAGGGCGGGGAGGGTACGGAACTCGGTCATGCGCTTCTCCGCGGTTTGCCGGACCATATCGGCGCGGCACCGGGCGCGGAAGCGGTCACCCGTTCGGGGTCGGCCGGGCAGTGCTGAAGCCGAGCAGCGCATAGACCGGACAAGCGCCCGTGATCCCCGTCAGCAGAGGATAGATGCCGAGCACGCCCCAAGGACCGATCGGGCCGAAGACCCACATCAGCGCCAGCGCCGTGCCGATGAAGAGCCGCAGCGCCTGATCCAGCGCGCCGATGTTCCGCCCCATAGCACCCCTCCCGCGTCGCCGGTCAGCACAGACCGCCCGGCGGAGCCCGTCCAGCCCCCGAGGCTGGACGCCCCCGCGCGCCCGGGGCCATGCTCACCGCAACAGGAGGAGGGCGCCGTGACGATCGAGGTCTGGAGCTGGCCCACGCCCAACGGCCACAAGGTCCACATCGCGCTGGAGGAACTCGCGCTGCCCTATACGGTGGTGCCGGTGAACATCGGCGCAGGCGAGCAGTTCACGCCGGAATTCCTGGCCATCACGCCGAACCACCGCATCCCCGCCCTAGTGGACCCGGACGGCCCGGGCGGGCAGCGAATCGCGCTGTTCGAATCCGGCGCCATCCTGATCTACCTGGCCGAGAAGGCCGGCCGCCTGATCCCGGCCGACCCCGCCGCGCGCCTCGCCTGCCTGCAATGGCTGATGTTCCAGATGGGTGGCGTCGGCCCGATGTTCGGCCAGTACGGCCACTTCCACACCTACGCGCCGGAAAAGCTGCCCTACGCGATGGACCGCTACGCGAAGGAGGTGAAGCGGCTGCACCGCGTGCTGGAGAAGCGCCTGTCGCAGGCCGAATACCTCGCGGGCGCCGACTACTCGATCGCCGATATCGCGACCTTCCCCTGGATCCGCTTGCCCGAACGTCGCGGGGTGGATTTGTCCGAATTTCCCGCCGTGAAGCGCTGGCACGACGCCATCACCGCCCGCCCGGCCACCCTGCGCGGCGTCGAGGTCCTGTCGGATCGCCAGCGGCGTGGCCCAATGACCGAGACGGAGCGCGAGAACATGTTCGGGTCCGTCCAATTCCAGGCGCGCTGACCATGGCAGAGCTCGATCACCTCGTCGTCGGCGCGCGGACGCTGGAAGAAGGCGCGGCGTATGTGGAGGCGCATCTCGGCGCCCGCCCCGGCCCGGGCGGCGTGCATGACGGCGTCGGCACCCACAACCTGCTGCTGGGCCTCGGCAAGTCCTGCTACCTGGAGGTCATCGCACCCGACCCGGCACAGCCGGACCCGCCCCACCCGCGGCCCTTCGACCTCGATTCGCCGGGCCTGCGCATGATGCTGGAAGCGGAACCGCGGCTGATCGCCTGGGTCGCCCGCACGCCCGTGCTGGACGCGGTGGTGACACGGCTCGGCGCGCACCACGCCGGGGACATCCGCGCGATGCGCCGCGGCAAGCTGTCCTGGCGCATGGCACTGCCGCCCGGCAACCAGGACATGAGCAAGCTGATCCCGGCGCTGATCCAGTGGGATGACGGGAAGAGCGCGGCCGCGCGACTGCCCGAATCGGGCATTCGACTCCGCGGCCTTGAAGCGGAGCACCCGGAGGTGGACGCACTGCGCACTGCCCTGGCCGGCCGGGGACTCGACGAGTCGCTCCGCCTACGCCGCAGCCCGCATGCCCGGCTGCTCGCGAGATTCACCCGGGCCGACGGCGCCGAGGCAGTGCTGGCAAGCGCCTGACGGCAGCCGCATCGGGGGAGCGTTGCCGATCCGATGCGGTTTGGTAGGGCGCCCGGCCGGACAACCCTTGCGTGTCCCGCCGAACAGCGGCTTTATCAGCCCCGGCGTCGTGACGGGTCGGCTCACCGGGCAGGCTGGTATCGCCAGACGCTGGCCGGCGGGATGTTCAGCGGGGTCCAGACCTCGCGCCTCGCCGACAGGTTGAGTTTCCGATACGGCAGCGGCGAGGTGATGCAGTAGGTGTACAGCAGGAATCCCTTTCCGGGTGCGACGGCCTCGACCGCATCCACGAAGCGGCGCTGCTGGTCGAGCGGCAGCATGACCAGGGGGATGCCGCAGATCGCGGTGCCGACCTTTCCATGAAGCCGCTCCGGCAGGTCGCGCGCGAGTTCGAATGCATCGCCCTGGATCACGTTGACGCCCGGCAGCACGCCGCGCAGATGCTCGGCCATGTCGCGCACGATCTCGACGACCACCAGGCGCTCCGGCGGCACGCCGGCGGCCAGCAGCGCGCGGCTGATCACGCCGGTGCCGGCGCCCAGCTCCACCACGACCTCATCCTCGTTCCGCTGCACCAGCGCCGCAATCCTGCGGCAGAGCACGGGGGAGGACGGGATCACCGATCCCATCTGCAGCGGGTTGGCGAGCCAGCGGCGGAGGAACAGAGAGGTGTTCTTCACCTGGGCGTGCGATTGTCCGGCGGATGGATGGGCCGCGATGTCCGACACGATTTTCTCCTTGACAATTGCGTGACAATGTGCTCACGCGAGCGCGCCCCCGTCATAGCCGCTTCGCACACGCGCTGCCAATCGCCGCGTGACAAGTCGCGCGCACCCGCCGGCGTTCGCCCATCCCTTCGCACGCCCGCGCGAGGTGCCGCGTGACCGCCCGAGTCCTCGTCGTTGACGACATCGCCACCAACCTCCGCCTGCTCGAGGCGAAGCTGCTCAACGAATACTATGAGGTCTCCCTCGCCGCGTCCGGTGACGAGGCGCTGACGACCATCGGCCGATGGATGCCGGATGTCGTGCTGCTCGACGTCATGATGCCGGGCATGGACGGCTACGAGGTCTGCCGCCGCCTGAAGGCCCAGCCGAGCACCGCGCACATCCCCGTCGTGATGATCACCGCGCTCACCGACCAGTCCGAACGGGTACGCGGCCTGGAAGCGGGGGCCGACGACTTCCTCTCCAAGCCCGTGGACGACGCCACCCTCTTCGCCCGGCTGCGCGCCCTGCTGCGCGTGAAGCAGGTGCTGGACGCCTGGCGCCTGCGCGCCGAGACCGCCCGCGACCTCGGCTTCGAGCCACCGCCGGGCCCCTCCCTCGCCATCACGGGCGCCCGCGCGCTGGTGGTGAACGAGGACAGTGGCGAAACGGAGCAGCTCGTCCGGCTGCTCGGCGGCGACGGTGTGGAAGTCAGCACCTGCCAGAAGCCGGCCGAGGCCTGGACCCTCCTGCTCGACGGCCGGCACGACGTGGTGCTGCTCAGCCTCTCGCTCGACGGCGGCGATGCGCTGCGGCTGGCCTCGCGCCTGCGGGCGGAGGCGCTGACCCGCGACGTGCCACTCGTGCTGGTGGCCGACGCGGCGCAGAAGGGTCTCGTGCTCCGCGGCTTCGACCTCGGCGCCAACGACCACCTGCTGCGGCCGGTGGACGCCAATGAGCTGCGCGCCCGCGTGCGCAACCAGATCCGCCGCAGGCGCTACCAGGAACGGCTGCGCGCCGATCTCGACCGCTCGCTCGAACTCGCGGTCACCGATCCGCTCACCGGCCTGCGCAACCGCCGCTACGTTCGCCGCCACCTGGAAGGCGTGCTGCGCGGCATCGGCGCCGCCGTGCTGATGATTGACGTGGATCGCTTCAAGCTGGTGAACGACACGCTCGGCCACGCCGGCGGCGACATCGTGCTGCGCGAGGTCGCGGAGCGCCTGCGCGCCCATATCCGCGCCGCGGACGTGGTCGCCCGCTACGGCGGCGAGGAGTTCATGGTTGTGATGTCAGGCTCCGACCTCGAGGATGCGCGCCTGGTCGCGGAGCGCCTGCGCAACGCGGTTTGCGCCGTCCCCATCCAGGTCGAGGGGCAGATGTTCGCCGTGACGATCAGCATCGGCGTCGCCGCCGGCGAGCCGACCATGACCAGCGACCAGGTGGTCGCCGCCGCCGATGCGGCGCTGTACCAGGCCAAGAACGCGGGCCGGAACCGGGTGGAACTGGCCGCGGACGCCGCCTGAAGGCCGCTACTTGATCTTGGCCTCGCGGAAGGCGACGTGCTTGCGCGCCACCGGGTCATACTTCTTCAGCTCGAGCTTGCCGGTGGCATTCCGCGTGTTCTTCTTCGTCACGTAGAAATAGCCGGTGTCGGCGCTGCTCACGAGCTTGATCAGGACGGTATTGGCCTTGGCCATGTGTCAGGTTCCGGAGGACGCATCAGGGCACCGCGCGCGCCCGGGGGCGGCTCGGCGAAGCGCCGGAACATAGTCCGGCCGCCGCCGGGGTCAAGGCGGAAGCGGCCGAAGCGCCGTCGCATAGGCCGGCGGGCTCTCGATCAGCGCCCGCGCGGCGGCGGGATCGGCGGGGCGGCCCTCGGCCGGCGGGCAGGCGCCCCGCAGGGCCGCGACTTCCGACGGCAGCACGGGCGGCCGGGCCGCACGCTGCCGCGCGAGCGCGGCCGCCATCGGCGGCTGTCCGTTCCCCAGCCAAGCGAGGCCCGCCGCCAGCGCCTCCGGCCCCAGGCTCGTGCACAGCGCCGGCAGCACGCCGAGCCCCTGGATCGGCCAGCCGGCCGGGGCGACCACCTGTGACCAGGTCACCAGGATTTCGGCCTCGTTCGGCAGGGGAACGACGATCTGGATGAAGCCCTTGCCGGTCGTCGCACTTCCGACCACCACGGCGCGGCGCCGTTCCGCCAGCGCCATGGCGACGATCTCGGCGGCCGAGGCGGTGCGGCCGTCAACCAGCACCACGACGGGCCGCCCCCAGGCCAGGTCCTGCCCGCCGGCCGCGTAGCGCCGGGCCGCATCGGGATGGCGACCTTCCGTCCGCGCCAGCTCCCCCTCGGCCAGGAACACGTCCGCGACAGCGACCGCCTGGGTCAGCAGCCCGCCGCGGTTGCCCCGCAAGTCGAGCACCACGCCGCGCGGCGGCCGGGCGGCGAAGGCATCCACCAGCTCGGCCGTCAGCCGGCGCTCCGTCAGCACGCTGAACCCGGTCAGGCGGACCCAGAGGATGTCCTCGCGCCGTTCCGCGGAGACGGTCTCCGGCAGGACCAGCTCGCGCACCAGGGTCACGTCGCGGATGCGGCCGCCGCGCGAGAGCGTCAGCACCACGCTGCTCCCTTCCGCGCCTTCCAGCAGCGCCGCAGCCAGGCCAGGGTCACGCGGCCCGAGCGCGCGGCCGTCCACCGCGACGAGCACCTCGCTCAGGCGGATGCCGGCCGCGGCCGCCGGCCCGTCCGGCGTCACGGCGACCACCGCCAGCGCACCCCGCTGCACGCCGACCCGCAGCCCCAGCCCGGACTGCCCGACCCGCCGTTCCCGTGCCGCGCGGGCTTCGGCGGGGGTCACGTAGCGGCTGTAGGGATCCAGGTGATTGAACAGCTCCTCGAACCCCGACGCGATCACCCGCTCCATCCCCGCCCGGCGCACCAACGGCGAGGCCCGCCAGGCGGCTTCGTAGAAGGCCGCGAGCGCCGCCGCGACCGCTCCCGCATCGCCCAGACGACTGAGCGGCTGCGCGAGCAGGGGCCGATCCTCGACGGTCAGCCGCAGCTCCGTCCCGCGCATCGCCGCCTCGAAGCGCGGGTCCAGCACCGAGATCCCGCGCAGCGACCAGAGCGCGAGGTCCGCCGGCGCCGCGCGCTCGATGTGCCGGTCCAGAACGACGCGCAGCGACTCGGCCAGCACGCGCTCCGCGACCATGCGGGGGAAGGGGATGGTGTCCGCGGCCTGCGCATCGGCCGCGGTCGCGGCCAGCAGCAGGATCAGCCCCGCCAGGATCGCGCGGAGCGCCCTCCACGCGGCGGCGTGCCCCGGCCCTTGCGCGGCGGCAGGCCCGCCATCAGGCGAAAGACCATCCCGCCCGTGCGCGGGGTTGCCGACGCCAGCTGCACCTCGACCGGCTGGCCGAGCGTGAAGGTCAATCCCGTGCCACGACCGGTCATCGCATGACCGGCCTCGTCCAACTGCCATCGGTCGTCCGGCAAGGACGCCAGCGGGACGATTCCGCTCGCGCCGTTCTCCTCCACCGTGACGAAGAGACCGAAACGTGTCACCCCACTTATGCGCGCATCGAACATGTTTCCGACGCGATCCGCCATCCAGGCCGCGAGGTAGCGGTCCACCGCGTCCCGCTCGGCGGTCGCGGCGCGGCGCTCGGTCTGGCTGATGTGCTCCGCGGTGTCGGGAAAGCGCGCGACCTCCTCCTCGGCGAGGCCACCGGGACCGAGCCGCAGCCCGGCGATCAGCGCGCGATGCACCAGCAGGTCGGCGTAGCGGCGGATCGGGCTGGTGAAATGGGCGTAGCGGGGCAGTGCGAGGCCGAAATGGCCGATGTTGTCGGGGCTGTAGGCCGCCTGCGACTGCCCGCGCAGCACCGCCTCGTTCACCAGCCGCGCCTCCGGCCGCTCCTTCACCAGCTCCAGCACGCGGGAGAAATCGCGGGGGTGGATGCGGTCGCGCGAGGCGAGGTTGATGCCGAGGCCGGCCAGGAACTGCCGCAGCCCCTCCAGCTTCTCGTCGGAGGGCCGGTCGTGCACGCGGTACATGCAGGGCTGGCGCAGCCGCTCCAGCTCCTCCGCCGCGGCGACGTTGGCGGCGACCATGAACTCCTCGATCAGCCGGTGCGAGTCGAGCCGCGCGCGCGGCACCACGCCCGTGACCTTCCCGCGCGCATCCAGCAGCACGCGCCGTTCGGGCACGTCGAGGTCCAGCGTGCCACGGCGCCCGCGGGCCGCGAGCAGCGCGCGGAAGGCGCCGTAGAGATTGGCGACCCCGCCGGCCGGCACGCCGTCCGGATCGGTGGACCCGTCATGCGCGGCCTGCACGGCTTCATAGGTCAGCCGCGCGAAGCTGCGCATGATGCCCCGCCCGAAGCGGTGCGCGGTCTTCGTGCCCGCCCCGTCGAAGCGCATCTCCACGAACAGGCACCCGCGATCCTCCAGCGGCCGCAGGCTGCACCAGCCGTTCGACAGCGCCTCCGGCAGCATCGGCACGACGCGGTCGGGGAAATACACGCTGTTGCCGCGCGCCCAGCCCTCTCGGTCCAGCGCGCTCCCCGGCTTCACGTAATGCGCCACGTCGGCGATCGCGACGACGACGCGCCAGCCGTCGCCATCGGGTTCGGCGAAGACCGCGTCGTCGAAGTCCCGCGCATCCTCGCCATCTATGGTGACGAGCGGCAGCTCGCGCAGATCGTCGCGCCCGCGCTTCGTGACGCCTTTCGCCCGCTCCGCCTCCTGGACGGCTTCGGCGGGAAACACGTCCGGGATGCCGTGCGCGTGGATGCAGAGGAGCGAGACCGACCTCGGCTCCCCCATCCGCCCGAGGATCTCCACGATGCGTGCCGGCCGGGGGCCGAAGGCGCGTTGCTGCGGCAGGGGTTCCGCCAGCACGATGTCGCCCGCGGATGCGCCGCCTGCATCGCCCGGCGCGACGTTCCACTCCGCCCGCTGCCGCCGGTCCGTCGGGATGATCCGGCCTTCCTCATAGACACCCAGCACCCGCGCCGGCGCGCCCTCGCGCACCAGGCGCTTGAAGGTGCGCCCTTCGTATTTCGTGCCGCCGATGAAGCGCAGCCGCGCGAGCACCCGCTCGCCCGGTGCCAGCGCCGGCTGTCCGCGGCGTTCCGGCTGCATGAAGACGACAGGCGACGGCCCGGCATCCCGGTCCCACTGCACGGGCCGGGCGATCGGATCGCCGTCGGCATCCGTGCCGGTGACCTCCACGACGGTCATGTCGGGCAGCCGTCCCGGCGCCGCGACGCCGCGCCGCCCGGCCGGCGCCGCATCCCCGCTCTCCTTCAACCCGCGCAGCAGATCCCGCAACGCTGGGCGCTGGTCGGCGGAGAGCCCGAAATGCCGCGCGATGTCGGACTTGCCCACGCGCCCAGGCGAGTCGCGCAGGAAGGCGCGAAGCTCCTCGCGCGACGGCAGCCCTCCCGCTCCGCGCGGAAGAGCACTCGCGTCCCGTCCGCGCCGCCCTCTCTCTCCCCCCTCGCGGGGGAGGGTTGGGGAGGCGGGCGTGCCGCGCCCCGAGGTCGTCCCCGCGCCCTTGCGCGCCGCATGCCCCTTCGCCGGCGGCCCGCGGCGCGGCACCTCAGCCCGCCTTCGCCCGCGCCGGCGCCACCCGCGCCGCGGGCTTCTTCGCCACCCGCTTCTTCGCCACTGCCTTCTTCGGCGCCGCCTTCTTCGCGGCCGGCTTCACCGCCACCTCCGCGGGCGCGGCCTTCTTCACCGCCGCCTTCGCCTTCTTCCCACCCCGCGCGCCATTCCGCGGCGGCAGTTCCTTCCCCTTCTCCGCCAGCAGCCTCACCGCATCGTCGAGCGTCGCCTCCTCCATCTCCATCCCGCGCGGCAGGTTGGCGATGGTCTTGCCGTGCATCGCATAAGGTCCGAAGCGGCCCTTGCGGATCTCCACCGGCACGCCGTCCTTCGGATGCGCGCCGAGCAGCCGCACCTTCGCCCGCGCCTTCGCCAGCAATTCCATCGCGCGGTTCATCCCGAGCACGAGCACGTCGTCCCCGGCCTCAAGCGATTGATAGACGTTGCCCAGCCGCACATACGGCCCGAAACGCCCGATCCCCGCCGTGATTTCCTCGCCCGTCTCCGGATCGCGCCCGATCGGGCGCGGCAGCGACAGCAGCCCGAGCGCCGCCTCCAGGTCGAGGCTGTCCGGCGACATCTCGCGCGTGAGGCTGGCGCGGCGCGGCTTCACCTTCTTGCCCTTGCTGTCCTCGCTCTCCTCGCCGAGCTGGACGTAGAGCCCATAGGGCCCCCGCCGCAGCGTCACCCGCTGCCCCGATTGCGGATCGAGGCCCAGCTCCCGCTGTCCCTCGAACCCGGCCGCACCCTCGGCCTCCGCGCCCGGCGCCACCAGCGGCCGCGTGTAGCGGCATTCCGGGTAGTTCGAGCAGCCGATGAACGCCCCCGTCCGCCCCAGCCGCAGCCCGAGCTTGCCGCCCGTGCAGGCCGGGCAGGCCCTGGGATCGGTTCCGTCGGCTTTCGACGGGAAGAAATGCGGCCCGAGGTCCTCGTCCAGCGCATCTATCACGTCGGAGATCGTCAAATCCGACGTGGCCGCGAGCGCCCGCGAGAACTCCGCCCAGAAATCCCGCATCACCGCCCGCCACTCGGCGCGCCCGCCCGAGATGTCGTCGAGCTTCTCCTCCAGCCCCGCCGTGAAGTTCGTGTCCACGTAGCGCTCGAAGAACGCGACGAGGAACGCGGTCACGAGCCGCCCGCGGTCCTCCGGGATGAACCGCCGCTTGTCCAGCCGGACATACTCCCGGTCCTGAAGCACCTGCAGGATAGAGGCGTAGGTCGAGGGCCGGCCGATCCCCAGCTCCTCCAGCTTCTTGACCAGCGTGGCTTCGGAGTAGCGCGGCGGCGGCTGGGTGAAGTGCTGGTTCGCGGCCACGGCGCCGGTCTTGAGCGGGTCGCGCTCCCGCATCGGCGGCAGCGTCCGCTCGTCCTCCTCCTCCGCCGCGCCGGTCGCCAGGCCCGCGCGCGCATCGGCCGCGCGGTCGTCCTCGTCCTCGCGGTAGAGGCGCAGGAAGCCGTCGAAGGCGACGACGGAGCCGTTGGCGCGCAGGCGAAGCCGGCCCGTCTCGTCGGTGATGTCCACCACCGTCTGGTCCAGCTCCGCCGACTGCATCTGCGAGGCGACGGCGCGCTTCCAGACCAGCTCGTACAGCCGCCGCTGCCGGTCATCCAGGAAGCGCGCGACCTGATCGGGCGTGCGCGTCACGTCGGTCGGCCGGATCGCCTCATGCGCCTCCTGCGCGTTCTTCGCCTTGCTGCTGTATTCGCGGGGCGCGGCGGGCAGGTAGTCGGGCCCGAACTCGCCCTTCACGTGGTCGCGGATGGCGGAGACCGCCTCGCGCGCCATCTGCACGCCGTCGGTCCGCATGTAGGTGATGAGCCCGACGGTCTCGCCGCCGATCTCCACGCCTTCGTACAATTGCTGCGCCGTCCGCATCGCCGCCTGCGCGCCCATGCCGAGCTTGCGCGACGCCTCCATCTGCAAGGTCGAGGTCGTGAAGGGCGCCGGCGGGTTCCGCTTGGTCCGCCGCTTCTCGACGCTCGCGACACTGAACCGCCCGGCCTCCACCGCGGCCTTGGCCCGCTGCGCGCTGGCCGCGTCCGGCAGGTCGAACTGCTCCAGCCGCTTGCCATCCAGATGTGTCAGCCGCGCCGTGAAGGGCGCGCCGGCCGGCGTCGCGAAGCGCGCTTCCACCGTCCAGTATTCGCGCGCCCGGAAGGCCTCGATCTCGGCTTCCCGCTCGCAGATCAGGCGCAGCGCGACGGATTGCACCCGCCCCGCGGATTTGCTGCCCGGCAGCTTCCGCCACAGCACCGGCGAGAGGTTGAACCCCACCAGGTAGTCCAGCGCCCGTCGCGCGAGGTAGGCCTCGATCAGCGGCGTATCCAGGTCGCGCGGCGCCTTCAGCGCCGTCTGGATCGCGCGCTTGGTGATCTCGTTGAAGGTGATGCGGTTGACCTCGACGCCCTTCAGAGCGCCGCGCCGGGCCAGCATATCCTTCACATGCCAGGAGATCGCCTCGCCCTCGCGGTCCGGGTCGGTGGCCAGGAACAGCCGGCGCGCACCCTTCAGCGCCTTCGCGATGGCGCCGACCTGGCGTTCCCCGCGCTCGTCGGCCTCCCAGTCCATCGCGAAATCCTCCTCCGGCCGGACGCTGCCGTCCTTCGGGGGGAGGTCGCGGACATGGCCGAAGGAGGCGAGCACGGTGAAGTCGCCGCCGAGATACTTGTTGATGGTCTTGGCCTTGGCGGGGCTCTCGACCACGACGACGTCGGTCATCTCGCTCCTGGAAGCTCTCTATCGTGCGGCACGCGCCACCCGGTTGCCCGGCAGCGCATCCACGAGGCCTGAAAGCTCCAGGTCCAGCAGGATCGCCCGCACGGCAGGCGGCGAGAGGTGGCAGCGCCGCACGAGATCGTCAACGCCCACGGGCGTCGGCCCAATCATTTCAAGCACCTTGCCCGCGGCATCGGGCGGCGCCGGGGCATCGGAGACCTCCGCCGGCGCGGCTTCGCGGGCTTCGCGCGGCCGGAACATCGGGAGGTCGTGCGGTGCCTCGGGGAGCGCGGCGATCACGTCCTCCGCCGTCTCCGCGAGCGTCGCGCCCTGCCGCAGCAGGTCGTTCGAGCCGCGGCAGCGCGGGTCGAGCGGGCTGCCCGGCACCGCGAACACCTCCCGCCCCGCCTCCAGCGCCAGCCGTGCGGTGATCAGGCTGCCCGACTTCGCCGCTGCCTCCACCACCACCAGGCCGAGCACCAGGCCCGCGACGATCCGGTTGCGGCGGGGGAAGTGGCGCGCCAGCGGCGCGGTGCCGAGCGGCGCCTCCGCCACCACCGCCCCGCCCTCCGCCACGATGCGCGCCTGCAACGGCACGTTCTCCGCCGGATAGGTCTCGTCCAGCCCGCCGGCAACGACCGCGACGGTGCGCCCATGCGCGTCGAGCGCGCCGGCATGCGCCGCCGCATCCACCCCGCGCGCGAGGCCGGAGGTGACGACGATGCCGGCGGTGGTGAGCCCCGCCGCGAGTTCCTCCGCGATGCGCTGCCCGGCCGCGGAAGCGGCCCGCGCCCCCACCACGCCGACCTGCCGGCGGCCGAGGATGGACGCATCCCCGAGCACCGCGATCACCGGCGGCGCATCCTCGATCCGCGCGAGCAGCGCCGGGTAGCCCGGCCCGTCGAGGAACACGAAGCTGCCCCCGAGTCGCGCGACCGCCTCCGCCTCGCGCTCGGCCGCATCGCGCGGGCAGGCGGTGATTGGCTTCCCGCCACCCGCCGCGACCCTAGGCAACGCCTCCAGCACCGCCGCGGCGCTGCCATGCCGCTCGATCAGCCGGCGGAACGTCGTTGGGCCGACCCCCTCGCTCCGGGCGAGCCGAAGACGGGCAAGTTCATCGTGCGATTGCATCCCACGCGACCTACTCCCTCTCCTGCTCGCGGGGGAGGGCCGGGGAGGGGGTCCGCGCGCCTTTCGTCAGCCTTTCCCGCCGAACCGCGGCTCCGTCCCCGCCAGCAGCCGCGCGATGTTCGGCCGGTGCCGCCAGGTGATCAGCCCTGCCAGGGCCGCCGCGAACACCGCCAGCCGCAGGTCGCCGAACACCAGCGCCGCGACCGGCGCCGCCGCGCAGGCCGCCAGAGCGCCCGCCGAGGAAATCCGCGTCGCCGCGAAGACGCCGAGCCACACCACCGCGACGATCGCCCCGAGCGGGGGCGCCGCCGCCAGCAGCACGCCCGCCCCTGTCGCGACCCCCTTGCCCCCCTTGAACCCCAGCCAGACCGGGAAGGCGTGGCCGGCCATCGCCGCGACGCCCGCGACCAGCCCCGCCGCCTCTCCCCACATCCACCGCGCGAGGATCAGCGCCACCGCGCCCTTCAGCGCGTCCAGCACCAGCGTCGCCGCCGCGAGCCCCTTGTTGCCGGTGCGCAGCACGTTCGTCGCGCCGATGTTGCCCGACCCGATCGCCCGTATGTCCCCCAGCCCGGCCGCCCTGGTCAGCACCAGGCCGTAGGGGACGGAGCCCAGCAGGTAGCCGAGCGCGGCGGCGAGGAGCAGCGTCACCCGAACACCCGCCGGCCGGCCTTCCACGTCCCGATCACACGCCCCTCCAGCGCCCGTCCGTCGAAGGGCGTGTTCTGCGCCTTCCCCGGCAGCCGGCCCGCCTCCACGCGCCAGCCGCGTTCGGGGTGGAACAGCACGAGGTCGGCCGGCGCGCCCTTCGCCAGCGTGCCGCATTGCAGCCCGAGCAGCCGCGCCGGCTTCACCGTCAGCAGTTCCAGCGCCTGGAGCATCGTCAGGTCGCCGCCATGCACACGCGCGAGCGTCACGGCCAGCAGCGTCGCCAGGCCGGCGCCGCCGGCTTCCGCCTGCGCGAAGGGCAGCCGTTTGTCGTCGGCGTCGCGCGGCTGATGGTCCGACGCGATCGCATCAACCGTCCCGTCCCGCAGCGCCGCGATCACCGCGAGCCGGTCGGCTTCGTCGCGCAGCGGCGGCGAGAGCTTCGCGTAGGTCCGGTACTCCCCGATCGCCGTCTCGTTCAGGTCGAAATAGGGGGGCGCGGTGTCGCAGGTGACGCGCAGCCCCTCCTCCTTCGCGCGCCGGATCAGGGCGAGCGCCGCGTCCGTGGACACATGCGCGAAATGCACGTGCCCGCCGGTGATCCGCGCGAGCGCGATGTCGCGCGCCACCATCATCGCCTCCGCCGCCGGCGGGATGCCCGGCAGGCCCATGCGCGTCGCGCGCTCGCCCTCGGTCGCCGCGCCGTTCGCGGCGAGAGACGGCTCCTCGGGGTGCTGCACCACCAGGCTGCCGAAGGCCCGCGCGTAGGACAGCGCGAGCCGCATCGTCCGCGCATTCCCGATGGCGCGGCGCCCATCCGTGAAGCCGATCGCGCCCGCTTCCCGCAGCAGCCCGTATTCCGAAAGCTCGCCCCCCGCGCATCCCGCCGTCGCCGCCCCATAGGGCAGGATCGCCACGCAGCCCGTCGCCTCCCCGCGCCGGATGACGAACTGGATCAGCGCCGGGTCGTCCAGCGGCGGATCGGTATCCGGCAGCGCGCAGAGCGTCGTGATCCCGCCCGCCACCGCGGCCCGCGCCGCCGAGGCAATCGTCTCCCGATGCTCCGCCCCCGGTTCCCCGAGCGCGGCGCGCAGGTCCACCAGCCCCGGCGCGAGGCAGGCCCCGCCGGCATCGAGGATTTCCGCCCCATCCGGCCGGCCGAACGACGCGCCGTGATCGAGGACGACGCCATCCCGCACCAGCAGCTCGCCGGGTGCGTCGAGGCCGCTTGCGGCATCGAGCAGGCGGACGTTGGTGAAGAGCAGGTCAGGCATCGCGGTGCTTATAGCGATGCCATCGAGTCAAGCCAGGGTCGGTCGCCGGCGCCAACGCAGTCATGGCGGCGCGCTCTCGCGGCGGAGCGAGGCGACACGCATGTGGGTGACTGCCGCAAAGACCAAGTAGACCGTGCCGTAGACGAGAAGGGGAAGCAGAACGACGAGCCAGCGACCTCGCATCGCGCGCTCGGGAAACATGCGGCTGGGATTTGCCGGGTCGAAATGGACGCGCACCTCATCGCCGGGCCGCGGCACTCGAAGCGGAGTGGACCAACTGGACGAGACCTGATGCGAGGCAATGCTGTTGCCATGCAGGACAGCGCCGCCCGGACCACTAGCTTGGAGTTGCAGGTCATATTTGCGCACGCCGCGGTTGGAATACGTTTCACGTGCGGATAGCACACGCGCTGTCGTCGTTGGCCACGACCAGCCGACGTAGAACTGCTCCGCAATGTGTCGCGCGCCAATTACCGTGGTGAGAGCGGCAAGCGCTGCGAAGAAAAGCATGACGGCCGAAGTGAAAATCAGCGCTGGCGTCGAGCGAACCCGGATGTCTTCGGCGCGAAGATGCAACCCGAGCCGACGTCGCCACCGTCCGGCGCGCGTGACCTTGTCGGCGTCCTCGCTCACGCGTTCCGCCGTGGCCTGCGCACCAGCACCGCACCGCCCGCCTCAGGCCCATCGGTGACCCGCAGCGGCGCGCTCAAAGCCGCTTCTCCATGATGACCGCATGACGGCCGGAGAGCACCTCGCGGCGTGTCTCAACGAAGCCGAGCCGGCCGTACATCGCGATGTTCCCGGTCATCTTCTCGTTGGTGTAGAGCCGCAGCGTCGCATACCCGCGGCGGCGCGCCTCCGCCTCGGCGAAGCCGATCATTGCGCCGCCATGGCCGCGACCGCGTGCCGCCTCGGCGACGGCGATGTTGTCGAGCATCAGCGCGTCCCCGTCATCCTCGAGCACGAGCACGCCGACGAGAAGGCCGTCCTCCTCGCACACCCAGGCCTGCCGTGCAGCGATGCGCGCGGCGTAGTCGTCCACCATCGGCAGGGGCTCGATGCCGATCAGCGGCACGTAATGGGCATACGCCGCGCGGACGAGCGCACGCAGCGCGGCCGCTTCGTCGGCCCTGGCGAGCCGCAGGCTCACGCGTTCCGCCTCAGCCCCCGCGCCAGCACGTCCAGCACCGCCATCCGCACCGCGACGCCCATTTCCACCTGCTCGCCGATCACGCTACGCACGGGATCGTCCGCCACCGCGCTGTCAATCTCCACGCCGCGGTTCATCGGGCCGGGATGCATGACGATCGCGTCCGGCTTCGCCACCGCCAGCTTCTCCGAATCCAGGCCGTAGAAGCGGAAGAACTCGCGCGCGCTCGGCACCAGGCCGCCGGTCATCCGCTCCTTCTGCAGGCGCAGCATCATCACCACGTCGGCGTCCTTGAGCCCCGTCGCCATGCTGTGGTGCACCTCCACGCCGAGACGCGCCGCCTCCGCCGGGATCAGCGTCGGCGGGCCGACGATCCGCACGCGCGAATTCATCGTCAGCAACAGGTGGATGTTGGACCGCGCCACGCGCGAATGCAGCACGTCGCCGCAGATCGCGACCGTCAGCCCCTCCAGCCCGCCCTTGCGGCGGCGGATCGTCAGCGCGTCCAGCAGCGCCTGAGTCGGGTGCTCATGCGTGCCGTCGCCGGCGTTGATCACCGCCGCGTCCACCTTCTGCGCCAGCAGCGCCGGCGCGCCGGACTGCCCGTGCCGCACCACCAGCAGGTCGGTCTGCATCGCGTTCAGCGTCGAGGCGGTGTCCAGCAGCGTCTCGCCCTTGTTCACGCTGCTGGTTGAGACCGACATGTTCACGATGTCCGCGCCAAGCCGCTTCCCCGCCAGCTCGAAGCTCGTCCGCGTGCGCGTCGAATCCTCGAAGAACAGGTTGATCAGGGTCCGCCCGCGCAGCAGGTCGCGCCCCGTCTTCCCCTGCCGGTTCAGCAGCGCGTAGCTCTCCGCCAAGTCCAGCAGGTCCGCGATATAGGGCGGCTCCAGCCCTTCGATGGCCAGCAGGTGTCGGTGCGGGAAGGGGAACATGCGGGCGCGACCCTAGCCGCGCGCCGCCACCCGGCCAAGGCAGCCCTTTCGCCAGGGTTTCGTCGCGCTTTCGTGCGCTTTCGCTTGCGCACGCTGGGCACGCCGACGGACAGTCCGGCAACAAAGCTGCGCAAGAACAGACGTTGAGGAGGCCCCATGCGGCGCAACTCTCGATCCCGGCGGGCTGGCCGGCTCGTCCTGCTCCTGCTCGCTCCGCTGGCGTTCACAGGCTGCGCCGCGCCGCAATCCCCGCTGCCGAGCGTCGAAGTGACGCTCGCGGAGCTGCAGCCCGCCTTCACCGGCGGCGCCGTTCGGGATTGCCTCGCCCTGCCGCTGCCCGCGCAGCGCCAATGCCGCGACACCATCGTGCAATCCATGCTGGTTGCAATTGACCTGCGCTACGCGGAATACGAGCTCGCCTTCTTCAACGCCAATCGCGGCGTCGGCTTCGGCTCCTCCGTCACGCTCCTCGGGCTCGGCGCCGCCGGCTCCCTCGCCGCGACCGGCACCTCGCAGGTGCTCTCCGCGATCTCCGCAGCGGTCGCCGGCACGCGAGAGGCCTTCGGCCGCGAGTTGCTGGCCGACCAGACCTCGGCCGCGCTTCTGACGACGATGCGCAACGGGCGCAATCAGGTGGCGCTCCGCATCCGCGACGGGCTGCGGCTCGACTCGACTCAATACCCGCTCGGCGTCGCGCTCTCCGACGTCTACGCCTATTTCCGGGCCGGCACGCTGCCCGGCGCCGTCGCCGGCCTCACGCAGCTCGTCGGCGCACGGGCGCAGGCGACGCAGGACGAGCTGCGCGCCACCGTCGTCGGCCAGGGTCTCGCGACGACGCCCACCGCGACGCGCCTCCGCGGCTTCCTCGATGCACCCGGGCTGACCGAAGCGCAGCGCGACCGCCGTATGGCGGACCTGCTGTCGGCCAAGCGCGCCGAAGGTCTCGACGACCCGTCCGTCACTTCCCTGCTGCGCGACGATTCGCCGCAGGGCGAGGAACGACGTGCCCGCCTGGCCCGACGGCTAGGCCTTCTGCCATAGGGAGAACGTGAGATGCGAAGTGGACGGCATGATCGCCTGCCGGCGTCGGAGCTGGCCGGCTTCAAACGTGATCTCGAGCGCGAGGCGAGACTAGAAGGGGTAAGCGTCGCGATCACCACCTCGGATCGCGGCGACGGAACCGTTGACGTGGAATGGAGCGTCGGCGCCGCGGCCGCCACCCCGATGCCCTCACCAGCGCCGGTCGCGCAACCCTCCGCGCCGCCCCTCGCCGCCGCGGCCGACCCCCCTTGGTTCACCATCGCCCGCGGCGAGCTCGGCCAGAAGGAAGCACCTGGCGGCGCCGACAACCCGCGCATCGTGGAGTACCACTCCTGGACCTCCGGCGGGCCGAAGCCGGACGACGTGCCCTGGTGCGGCGCCTTCGTCGCCTTCTGCCTCGGCCAGGCAGGCGTCATCGCCAAGGGCAAGGGCTCCGCCCGCGCCGTGGACTGGCTCGGTTTCGGCGACGAGTTGGACTCGCCGCGCCCCGGCTGCGTCGTCGTCCTCCGCCCGCAATCCCCGGAGGCCAGCGGCCACGTGGCCTTCTGGGTCGAGACGAGGGGGAACATGCACCTGCTGCTCGGCGGCAACCAGTCGGACGCCGTCACCATCCAGGCCTACGGCCTTGCCGAGGTGCGCGAGGGCGGCTTCCGTTGGCCGCGCAACGCCGCCGCCACGGCGCCGGGAGCCGCCGCGGGGCAGGTGATCGGTGCCGCGGCCGGCGCGGCCGCCGGCGCTGCGGTCGCCGGTCCCTTGGGGGCGGCAGCCGGCGCCGCGGTCGGCGCCATCGCCGGCGCGGCGATCGCCTCGCCCAGCCCCGACCTCGCCACCGCGCTCCGCGGTGCCGCCGCACGGTTCGGCGTGCCGGTCGAGAGGCTGGCCGCCATCGCCTCGGCCGAATCGTCCTTCCGCCTCGACGCGAAGAACTCGAACAGCTCGGCCTTCGGCCTGTTCCAGTTCCTCGACGGCACCTGGCGCGACACCGTCGCCAAGCATGGCGCGGCGCTCGGCGTGAAGGAGGAGCAGCGCCGGGAGCTGGACGCGCAATGCCTGATGGGCGCCGCCTTTCTGGCCGACAACGCGAAGTTCCTGCGTAGCCGCCTCGGGCGCGAGGCGACAGGGCCTGAATGCTACGCCGCCCACTTCTTCGGCATGGGCACCGCCGCGCGGCTCCTCTCCGGCGGCCGCGACCTGCCCGCCGACCAGGCGCTCGGCGACAGCGCGGGAAAGGTGATCGGCGCCAACCGTTCGATCTTCATCACGGGCGGGCGGATGCGCACGGTCGGCGAGGTGATGGTGCTGTTCGAGGGCAAGATGGCGCGCGGCACGACCGCCGCGCAGCAGCTGCTCGGCTAAACCGGGCGCGTCGCATCCAAGGCGGCCTGGAGCATCCAGGCCGCCGCCGCCGCATCCACCCGCTCCGCCCGCCTGGCGCGCGACATATCCGCCTCTATCATCGCGCGCTGCACCGCGGCGGTGGAAAGACGCTCGTCCCAGAACGCGACTGGCAGGCCCGCGGCCGCGGCCAGGTCGCGGCCGAAATCCTTCGCCGCCTGGGCCGCCGGGCCGAACGACCCGTCCATGGACAGCGGCAGCCCCACCACCACGCCGCCCGCGCCCTGCTGCCGCGCAATGGCGGCCAGCTCCGCCGCAGTCGCCGCCAGCTTGCCCCGCTTCAGCGCGCCATAGGGCGAGGCGAGCGTCAGCGTCACGTCGCTGAGCGCCAGCCCGATCACCCGCGCGCCAGGATCCACCCCGATCAGCCGCGCGCCGCGGGGCAGGGCGGCACGCAGCTCGATCAGGCTCATGGACGGCATGCGCCGCGTCACACGCGATCGCGGCGCCGCCGTCAAGCCGCGGAGCGGCCCGTCACGCTTCCAGCGGCCGCAGATGCCGCGAGAGCGCGAAGGCGCCGATCCGCCCACCCAGCTCCAGCCCCGCTTCGCAGGCGAAGCGGAAATGCAGCCCGGCCAGCACCCGGCTCTCCGCATTCTCCCGCGCCGCCGCCGAGAACGAATTGAAGCGCCGCACCGGCGCCTCCGGCAGCGCCGTCGAGGACGCGATGCCGAACGGCGTCGCATCGCCCAGCAGCCCAGCCATCACCTCCGCCGCAGCCGCGCCGAGCGTGGCGTGCCCGGAAGGATGGTCCTGGATCGGCGGCGTCGGCAGCAGCGGCTCCCACCCCGTGTCGCCGGCGGCGCGGATTGCCGTCACCGGCCGCCAGCTGTCGAAGTGCTGCTTCGCCTGCCACGCCGCGACGTAGCCGTCGGCGATCGCCATGTTCACCAGCGCGAAGAGCCGTGCGGAGCGACAGAGGTCGAGGCCGCGATCCCGCGCCACGGCCCGCGCCACGCGGTTCCAGCCGATATCGGAGAACTCGTACCAGAAATGCGCGAGGCGCGTCTGCTCCTCCGTGCGGACGAAGCTGTCCCTGGCGCCGAGCGTCCTGACCTCGGCGAAGTCCTGGACATACGCCGGCGAGCCGATGGCGGGTGGCGCATCCACGCGGAATTGGTCGGGCGAACGCAAGCCGAACGGCCGCACCGCGCCCCACTGCGCCGCGAAGAGGAAATCGAAGCCCGGCGTGTAGCGATACGCGCCGGCCGCCTCGCGCGGCGTATAGGCCACGCTGTCGTCAACCCCGTCGCGCTCCCGCGCATCCAGGATCGCCCGCGCCGCCGCCGCGCCGAGCACGCGGCCCTGCTCCGCCTCCGCGCCGTGCCCGGCCTCCGCCAGCGCGGCCGCCAGGTCGAAGCCCAGCGAGGGGGCCTGGCCCGGGCAATAGGCGACCAGCACGTCGTGGGCCGCCGTCGCCGCCGCCACGACCGCATCGGCCCCCGGCTCGCGCGTTGCGAAGGCGTACGGCGCGAAGCGCGGCATGGCGGCGTTCACCGCGTCGTGCATCGCCAGGTGCATCATGGCGAGCGTGCGGCTCGCCATCATCGGGTGCCGGTAGCCGTTCTCCGCCCGGATCGCGAGCAGCGCCGCCAGGCTCCAATCCGCGATGACGCGCGCGTCCGCCGTGGAGGCGGCATGGCCCGGCGTCGCCAGCCGCGAAGCCGCCGCCCCGGCGATCCCGCCGAAGGCGGCCCCGACCAGCGCCAGCCCGTGCCGGCGCGAAATCCTTGTCCGATGGTCCTGCATGGAACCCGTCCCGTCCGTGGCGCCAGCCGGATGCGGGCGCGATGGCCGGACCTTGGCCGCGGCACCTTGCCGGCCGATGTCGCACCGGGCGGAATCGCGTTTCGCCCCGGTATCGCCCGCGCCCCGCATGTCGCGCATTGCGCCGAACCCTTGACGTGCGCCGCCCGTGGCGCTTTCTCGCGCAACAGCCGCGAAACCTGGACAACCGAGAAGAATGTCGCTCGACGCCGCCACCGTGAGGCGCATCGCCTCGCTCGCCCGCATCCGCCTGGACGAGGACGAGGTCGCGCGCATAGGGTCCGAGATCAACGGCATCCTCGGCTGGATCGAGCAGCTGCGCGAGGTGGACACGGACGGGGTCGAACCCATGGCCGGCGGCGCGCCGGAGGGCCAGCCGGCGATGCGCATGCGGGACGACGCCGTGACCGACGGCGGCGACCCCGACGCGGTCCTGGCGAACGCACCCGATCGCATGGGTGCGTATTTCGGCGTGCCGAAGGTCGTGGAGTGATGCGCCTCACCGACCACACGCTGCGTTCCGCGCTGGACGCGCTGGATGCCGGCGAGACCACCTCCGTCGCGCTGACCGAGGCCTGTCTCGATGCCATCGCGCGCCTGAACCCGCGCCTCAACGCCTTCATCACCGTCAGCGCCGACCGCGCGCTGGACGCCGCGCGGGCTTCCGATGCACGCCGCGCCGCGGGGCGGGGGGGTCCGCTGGAAGGTGCGCCGCTCGCCATCAAGGACCTGTTCTGCACCGCGGGCGTGCAGACGACGGCCGGCAGCGCCATCCTGCGCGGCTTCACCCCGCCCTATGAGAGCACCGTCACATCCAACCTGCTGCGCGACGGCGCGGTGTTCCTCGGCAAGGCGAACCTCGACGAATTCGCCATGGGTTCCTCCAACACCACCAGCGCCTACGGGCCGGTGGAGAACCCTTGGTCCCGCGCCAACGATCCCGACACGCGCCTGGTCCCCGGCGGCTCCTCCGGCGGCTCCGCGGCGGCCGTCGCCGCGCGGCTCGCGCTGGGAGCGACGGCGACGGACACCGGCGGCTCCATCCGCCAGCCCGCGGCCTTCTGCGGCATCGTCGGGATCAAGCCGACCTACGGCCGATGCTCCCGCTTCGGCATCGTCGCCTTCGCCTCCTCGCTCGACCAGGCCGGCCCGGTCGCGCGGACGGTCGAGGATTGCGCGATCCTGCTACGCAGCATGGCCGGCTTCGATCCGAAGGATGCGACCTCCGCCGAGCTGCCCGTCCCGGACTTCGCGGCCGCCTGCGCACGCGGCGTCAAGGGCATGCGCATCGGCGTGCCGCGCGAATACCGCCTCGACGGCATGGCGCCCGAGATCGAGGCGCTGTGGCAGCAGGGCCTGGCCTGGCTGCGCGATCAGGGCGCCGAGACCGTGGACATCAGCCTGCCGCACACGAAATACGCGCTCCCGACCTACTACATCGTCGCGCCCGCCGAGGCGTCCTCCAACCTCGCCCGCTACGACGGCGTCCGCTTCGGCCTGCGCGAGGCGGCACCCGGCTCCGACCTCCGCGACCTCTACGAACGCACGCGCGCGAAGGGCTTCGGCCAGGAGGTGCGCCGGCGCGTGATGATCGGCACCTACGTGCTCAGCGCCGGCTACTACGATGCCTACTACCTGAAGGCCCAGAAGGTCCGCGCGCTGATCCGCCGCGACTTCGAGCAGGCTTGGACGAAGGTGGACGCGATCGTCACCCCCGCCACGCCGAGCTCCGCCTTCGGCATGGATGAGCGCCAGGACGACCCGGTGACGATGTACCTCAACGACGTCTTCACCGTCACCGCGAACCTCGCCGGCCTGCCCGGCATCAGCGTCCCCGCCGGCCTCGACGCCTCCGGCCTGCCACTGGGTTTGCAGGTCATCGGCAAGCCCTTCGACGAGGAGGCGTGCTTCACCGTCGGCGCGGCGCTGGAGCGTGCGGCGGGGTTCGACGGGATGCCAGGGATGCGCGCATGACCTACACCATCGAAGGCACGACCGGCCCCTGGGAACTCGTCATTGGCCTCGAAGTCCACGCCCAGGTCACGTCCGACGCCAAGCTGTTCTCCGGCGCCGCGACCGCCTTCGGCGCGGAGCCGAACAGCCAGGTCTCCTTCATTGACGCCGGCTTCCCCGGCATGCTGCCCGTCATAAACCGCGAATGCGTGGCACAGGCCGTGCGCACCGGCCTCGGCCTGAACGCCCAGATCAACCTGTGGTCCCGCTTCGACCGCAAGAACTACTTCTACGCGGACCTGCCGCAGGGCTATCAGATCAGCCAGTTCGCGCACCCCGTCGTCGGCACCGGCGCCGTCGAGATCGCGGTCGGCGACGGCACCACCAAGACGATCGGCATCACGCGCCTGCACCTGGAACAGGATGCCGGCAAGTCGCTGCACGACCAGCACCCGACGAAGAGCCTGATTGACCTCAACCGCTCCGGCGTCGCGCTGATGGAGATCGTCTCCGAACCCGACATGCGCAGCCCGGAGGAGGCCGGCGCCTATCTCACGAAGCTCCGGCAGATCCTGCGCTACCTCGGCACCTGCGACGGCAACATGGACGAGGGCAGCATGCGCGCCGACGTCAACGTCTCCGTCCGCAAGGCCGGCGAGGGCTACCGCACGCGCTGCGAGGTGAAGAACGTCAACAGCGTGAAGTTTGTCATGCAGGCCGTCGAAGCCGAGGCGCGCCGCCAAGTCGAGGTCTGGGAGTCGGGCGGCACCGTCGAGCAGGAGACCCGCCTGTTCGACACCGGCCGCGGCGTCACGCGCTCCATGCGCAGCAAGGAGGACGCGCATGACTACCGCTACTTCCCCGAACCCGACCTTCCGCCGCTCGTGCTGGAGGCGTCCTGGGTCGATCAGCTCAAGGCGACGCTGCCCGAGCTTCCGGATGTCCGCCGTGCCCGCTATGTCGCCATGGGCCTCACGCCCTATGACGCGCATGTCCTGACGCTGGAGAAGGAGACCGCCGCCTTCTTCGAGACCGTCGCGAAGGGCCGCGACGCGAAGGCGGCCGCCAACTGGGTCACGGGCGATTTCTTCGCGGCCCTCAACCGCCTCAAGCGCGACATCGCCGACCCGCCCGTGACGGCCGAGGACCTCGGCGCGCTGCTCGATCTGATCGCGGACGGGACGATCAGCGGCAGCCTCGCCAAGCAGGTCTTCGAGGCGATGATCGAGACCGGCAAGCCGCCTGGCGCGATCGTGGAGGAGCGCGGCCTGAAGCAGGTCACCGACGCCGGCGCGATCGAGGCGGCCGTCGCCGAGGTGCTGGCGAGGAATGCCGACAAGGTCGCCGAATATCGCGCCGGCAAGGACAAGCTCTTCGGCTTCTTCGTCGGCCAGACGATGAAGGCGATGGCCGGCAAGGGGAACCCGGCGCTCGTGAACGACGTGGTCAGGAAGCTTCTGGGGTAGCGGCGTGCCGTATCCCTAGGCCGGCCGCACACCCCACGGATACGGCATGCTCCCCTTCACCAGCCCCGTGATGCTCCGCCGCCAGGCGTTGCGGATCGTGAACTGCCCCAGCGGGATCGTCGCGACCTCGTCCTGCGCCAGCCTGTTCAGATCGTTCGCCAGCGACTGCTGACGCGCCGCGTCGGTCGCATCCAGCCAGGCCTGCACCAGTTCCTGCGCGCGCGGGCTGTCGTACCAGCCGAACCAGCCGCCCGCGCCCGGCCCCTTCACCAGCGACGACACCGCCGGGTTGAGGTAGGCGAGCGAGGAGCCGTAGGTGTGGAAGATGCTCCACCCGCCGCGCTCCACCGGCTCCGTGCGCACGCGGCGCTGCACGACGGTGCCCCAATCGGTCTCGGCGAGCTCCACGTTGAAGCCGATGCGGCGCAGGCGGTCCGCGGTGATCTGGCCGTGCGGGCCGATCAGCGGGAAGTCGGTCGGGTTGATGATCACCACCTTCTCGCCGGCATAGCCGCTGGCCTGCAACGCCGCCCGCGCCCGGTCCAGCCCGCGCGGCGGCGCGTTGAGCGGCGAGAGATCCTCCACCCCGTACGGCGTGCCGCACGGGAACAGGCTCCGGCATTCGCGCCAGACGCCGCGATCCTCGCCGAGCGTCGCCCGCATGTATTCGCCCTGCTCCACCGACAGCGCGACGGCCTGGCGCACGCGGGGATTGTTGAACGGCGGCTGCAGGTGGTTCAGCCGCATGATGGACATGATGCCCGCGTCGTTCAGCACGCCGATCTCGATGTTCCGGTTGCGCCGCAACGGCGGGATCAGGTCCGACAGCGGCTGTTCCAGCCAATCCACCTCGCCCGCCTGCAACGCCGCCGAGGCGGTCGCGGGATCGGGCAGGATGTGCCATTCAATGCGCGGGAAATGCGCGACCTTGCCGCCCGAGGCACCCTCCGCCGCCTCGCCCCGCGGCACGTAAGCGTCGTTCTTCGCATAGACGACGCGGCTGCCGGAGACGAACTCGCCGCGCAGGAAGCGGTACGGCCCGCTGCCCACCACCTCCGATACCTGCGTGTTCGCATCCGTCGCCGCCAGGCGTTCCGGCATGATGAAGGGCACGTTGGCGTCGGGCTTCGCCAGCGCATCCAGCAGCAGCGGGAAGGGGCGCTTCAGCCGCACCTCCAGCGTGCGGTCATCCGCCGCCGCCCACTCGTCCACCGCCGCCGCGAGGATCTGCCCGAACGGATCGCGCTTCGCCCAGCGCGCGAGCGAGGCGGCGCAATCCCGCGCGCGCACCGGCTCCCCGTCGTGGAAGCGCAGACCCTCGCGCAGCCGGATGCGCCAGACGCGCCCATCCGCCGAGACCTCGTGCCCTTCGGCCATCTGCGGCCGCGGCCGCAGCGCGGCATCCAGCGCGTAGAGCGTGTCGTACACGTGATAGCCGTGCATCTGCGTGACGATCGCCGTCGTCCAGATCGGATCGAGCGCCGTGAGGTTCGCCTGCGGCACGAAGCGCAGCGTGGCGGCGCGGGCGGGCTGCGCGAGTGCGGGCGCGGCGACGACGCAAGCGGCCCCGGCCATCAGCGTACGGCGATGCATGGCGTTTCCTTCCCCAGATTTCGTTGGGGAGAGGCTAGGCGTGCGTCGCGGCCCCGGTCAATTCGGCACGGGCCTGTGCATAGTCTCGCTTGAGCCGCGCGATCACCTCCGCCGCCGGCGGCGCATCGGTGATCGAGCCCACGCCCTGTCCGGCCCCCCAAATGTCCTTCCACGGCCGCACGCGGTTCGTGCCGAAGCTCATCTTGCTCTTGTCGGCCTCGGGCAGCGCATCCGGATCGAGGCCCTGCGCCGCGATGGACGACTTCAGGTAGTTGCCGTGCACCCCGCTGAAATACGGCGTGTACACGATGTCCGCCATGCTGCTTTCCGTGATCATCGCTTTGTAGCGCTCGGCCGCATTCGCCTCCGCCGTCGCGATGAAGCGCGTGCCCATATAGGCGAGGTCGGCGCCCATCGCCTGCGCGGCCAGGATCTGCCGCCCCTCCGTGATGCAGCCCGACAGCGCGATCGGTCCGTTCCACACGCGCCGCACCTCCGCAACCAGCGCGAAGGGCGACATGGTGCCGGCATGCCCGCCCGCGCCCGCGGCGACGAGGATCAGCCCGTCCACCCCCGCCTCCAGCGCCTTCTCCGCATGGCGCAGGTTCGTCACGTCGTGGAAAACGACCCCGCCCCAGTCGTGCACCGCCTTCACCACCTCTCCCGGCGCGCGCAGGGAAGTGATGATCATCGGCACGCGATGCCGCGCACACGCTTCCAGGTCGTGCTGCAGCCGGTCGTTCGAGGCATGAACGATCTGGTTCACCGCGAAGGGCGCGTCCTCCGGCCCCAGTGCCGCGCGTATGCGCGTCAGCCAAACGTCCAACTCCTCCTTCGGCCGCGCATTCAGCGCCGGGAAGGCGCCCACTACGCCCCCCTTGCACTGCGCGATCACCAGGTCCGGGTTTGAGACGATGAACAGCGGCGCGCCGATCACCGGCAGCGCCAGGTTCCGCAACACAGGCGGCAACGGCATGTGATCACCCCAGGCGGTCAGGCCCCGACCATGCCGCCACGCAGCGCGCGCGTCCATTCGGCCCCGCGCGGAGCGCGTGCGTTCAGCCCTGGGCGGAGCGCGCCGATACGATTACGCGCGGAGCGCGCCGATACGACCACGCGCGGAGCGCGTCCATTCGTCTTGACCCGCCCGCCCCCGCGCGCGATGCAGGCGGGCCCCGCACAGACGGGGCAGGGAAGGAGGCGAGGCATGCCCGGACCGGTGCGCACCGACGTGACGGACGGCATCGCCGTCGCGACCATCGCGAGCCCGCCGGTCAACGCCCTCTCGGCCGCGATGCGTGCCGGCCTCGCCGACGCGCTGCGCGCGGCCGCCGCGGATGCTGGCATTCGCGCGCTGGTGATCGCCGCCGAGGGCCGCACCTGGATCGCCGGCGCCGACATCTCGGAGTTCGGCAAGCCGCCCGCCTCCCCGACGCTGGCCGAGGTGATCGCGATGCTCGACGCCTACCCCAAGCCCGTCGTCGCGGCGATCCATGCGGGCGCGCTCGGCGGCGGCCTCGAAGTGGCGATGGCCTGCACCGCCCGCGTGCTCGGGCCCGCGGCGAAGCTCGGCCTGCCCGAGGTCAAGCTCGGCCTCCTCCCCGGCTCCGGCGGCACGCAGCGCGCCCCGCGCCTGATGGGCGCCGCCGCCGCGCTCCGCCTGATGACCGCCGGCGACCCGCTCGACGCGCGCACGGCCGTGGAGGCCGGCCTCGCCGACATGCTGGCGGAGGACGACCTGCTGATGGTGGCCAGCGCCCACGCCGCCTGGCTCGCCGAGCAGCCCCTGCCGAAGCCCGTGTCCCAGCGCAACGACGCGCTCGGCCCCCGCGAGGGCTTCGAAGCCGAGGCCGCGAAACTCGCCAAGCGCGCCGCCACCGAACCGCAGGTCGCCGCCTGCATCGCCAGCGTCCGCGACGCCTTCGACCTGCCCTTCGCCGAGGCCCTCGCCCGCGAACGCACCGCCTTCCTGAACCTGCTCGACGACTCCCGCAGCAAGGCGCTGCGCCATGTCTTCTTCGCGGAGCGAGAGGCGTCGAAGCTCCCCGTCGCCGCCAAACCCCGGGAGGTGAAGCGCGCGGCCGTGCTCGGCGCCGGCACGATGGGCGCCGGCATCGCCATGTGCTTCGCCAATGCCGGCATCCCCGTCCGCGTGATCGAGACGGATGAGGCCTCAATGGCCCGCGGCCTCGACCGCATCCGCGGCACCTACGAATCCAGCGTGAAGCGCGGCAGCCTGACGCCCGAGGCGCGCGACGCCCGCATGGCGCTGGTGGAAGGCGCCGTCGGCCTCGACGCGGCGGACGAAGCCGACGTGATCGTCGAGGCCGTGTTCGAGGAGATGGCCCTGAAGAAGCAGGTCTTCGCCACCCTCGACCGCGTGGCGAAGCCCGGCGCCGTCATCGCCTCCAACACCAGCTATCTCGACATCAACGAGATGGCCGCCGCCACCTCCCGCCCCGGCGACGTGCTGGGCATGCACTTCTTCTCGCCCGCCAACGTCATGCGCCTGCTCGAAGTCGTCCGCGCGGAGCACACCGCGCCCGATGCGCTCGCCACCGCCGCGGAACTCGGCCGCAGGCTCGGCAAGGTGCCCGTCGTCGTCGGCGTCTGCTTCGGCTTCGTCGGCAACCGCATGCTCGCCCGCCGCACGGCGCAGGTCGAACGCCTTCTGCTGGAAGGCGCGACGCCCGAAGCCTTGGACAAGGCGCTGACCGGGTTCGGCTTCCGCATGGGGCCCTGCGCGATGGGCGACCTGGCCGGCCTCGACATCGGCTGGCGCATCCGCCAGGCGACCGGCAAGCGCGCGCCGGTCGCCGACGCGCTGGTGGGGGCCGGCCGCCTCGGCCAGAAGACCGGCAAGGGCTACTACCTCTACCCCGAAGGCGCCCGCGCCGGCGTGCCCGATCCCGAAGTCGCCGCGCTCATCGAGCGCCTGAGCGCATCCGAAAGCGTTGCGCGCCGCACGGTTCCGCAGGACGAAATCCTCGACCGCCTCCTGCTCCCCATGGTCAACGAGGGCGCGCGCATCCTGGAGGAAGGCGTCGCCGCCCGCCCCGGCGACGTGGATGTGGTCTGGCTGCACGGCTACAACTGGCCCGCCTGGACCGGCGGCCCGATGCACTGGGCCGATGCCCGCGGCCTGCCCGACATTGCCGCGCGCCTCGGGCATTTCGCCGCGACGACCGGCGACGGGACGCTGGCGCCCGCCCCGCTCCTCGCCCGCCTCGCCGCCGAAGGCCGCGGCTTCGCGAGCCTCAAGCCCGCCTGATGCCGCACCCGTGGGAGGCCAGCTACCCGCCCGGCTGCCGATGGGATGTCCCCATCGCCGAAGGCACGCTGCCCGCCTTCCTGGATGGGATCGCCGCGCGCTTCGCCGACCGCCCCGCGCTCGAATACCGCGGCCACATCCTCACCTACGCCGAAATGAAACGCCTTTCGGACCGCGTCGCATCCGGCCTGATGGCGGCCGGCATCGGCCCGGGCGACTGCGTCGCGCTCTACCTGCCGAACACGCCCTGGCATCCCGTCTGCTTCTTCGCGGTCCTGCGGACCGGCGCGCGCGTCGTGCACCTCTCCGCCCTCGATGCGCGGCGGGAGATCGCGCACAAGGCGCGCGACGCCGGCGCGGCGCTGCTGATCACCACGGGCTTCGCACCCCTCCTCGCCAACGCCGCCTGGCTGGTGGAGGAGGGCGCCGTGCCGCGCGCCGTCCTCGCCCCGGATTCACGCTGGGGCGGGGAGGACGCGCCGAGCAGCCTGCCACCCCTGCCCGAAGCGGATGCGCCCGCCAACTGGCCCGCCATCGCGCCCGCCGACATCGCGCTGCTGCAATACACCGGCGGCACCACCGGCCAGCCGAAGGGCGCCACCCTCACCCACGCCAACCTCACCGCGGCGGTCGGCATCTACAAGGCCTGGCGCGACAGCACGACGCTGCCGGAAGGCGAAGGCCGCGTACTCGTCGTACTGCCCCTCTTCCACATCTTCGCCCTCACCGCCGTGCTGCTGCGCCAGCTCTCCGAGGGCAGCCTCTGCCACCTGCGCCCACGCTGGGACGCCGCCGCCGCCGTCGCCGATGTCGAGACGCTGCGCATCAACACCTTCTCCGGCGTGCCGACCATGTGGATCGGCCTGCTCAACCTGCCGGGCGTCGAGGCGCGCGACCTCTCCTCCCTCCGCATGGTCAGCTCCGGCGGCGCGCCCATGCCCTTCGAGGTGCAGGGCAGGCTCGAAACCCTGCTCGGCCGCCGCATCGGCGGCGGCTGGGGCATGACGGAGACCTGCCCCGCCGGCACGCGCATTCCGCCCGACGCCCCGCGCCGCGCCGGCCTCATCGGCCTGCCGCTGCCGCGCGTCGAACTGCGCATCGTGGACCCCGAAGACCCCTCCCGCCCTCTGCCGCCCGGCGAGACCGGCGAGATGGCCGTGCGCGGTCCCAACGTCTTCTCCGGCTACTGGAACCGCCTGGAGGAAAATGCGCGCGCCTTCCGGGACGGCTGGTTCCTCACCGGCGACATGGGCTGGATGGACGAGCGCGGCTTCTTCACCCTCGTGGACCGGCGCAAGAACATGATCCTCAGCGGTGGCTTCAACGTGTATCCCACGCAGATCGAGGGCGCGATCTACGAACACCCGGATGTCGCCGAATGCATCGTCATCGGCGTGGCCGACCCCTATCGCGGCCAGGCCGCCAAGGCCTTCGTCGCGCTCAAGCCCGGCGCACGTCATTTCACGCTCGACGACCTCCGCGCCTTCCTCGCCGACCGCCTCGGCAGGCACGAGATGCCCGCCGCCCTCGAACTCCGTGACAGCCTGCCGAAGAGCGCCGCCGGCAAGCTCCTCGCCAGCGCGCTCAAAGCCGAACTCCAGGAGTAGCCCATGGACCTCCGCTACACCCCCGACGAGATCGCCTTCCGCGACGAGCTCCGCCGCTTCTTCAAGTCCGAGATCCCCGCCGAGATCAGGCGCAAGGTCAGCGAGGGCCGCAAGCTCTCGCGCGAGGACATCGTGACGACGCAGCGCGTCCTGCACGCGCACGGCTACGCCGTGCCGAACTGGCCGGTCGAGTGGGGCGGCAAGGACTGGACGCCCGTGCAGCGCTACATCTTCTCCGAGGAAATCCAGGCCTGCGCCGTCCCGCAGCCGCTTTCCTTCAACGTCAACATGGTCGGCCCCGTCATCGCCACCTTCGGCTCCGAGGAGCAGAAGCAGCGCTTCCTGCCGCCGACCGCGACGCTCGACATCTGGTGGGCGCAGGGCTTCTCCGAACCCGGCGCCGGCTCCGACCTCGCCAGCCTCAAGACGACGGCGCGCAGGGAAGGGGACCACTTCATCGTCAACGGCCAGAAGACCTGGACGACGCTCGGCCAATACGCCGACTGGATCTTCTGCCTCGTCCGCACAGACCCGGCCGCGAAGAAGCAGCGCGGCATCTCCTTCCTCCTGATGGACATGAAGACCCCCGGCATCACCCTCCGCCCGATCATCACCATTGATGGCGGCCACGAGGTGAACGAGGTCTTCTTCGACGACGTCCGCGTCCCCGCCGAAAACCTGGTGGGAGAGGAGAACCGCGGCTGGGACTACGCGAAGTTCCTCCTCTCGAACGAGCGCATCGGCATCGCCCGCATCGGCCTGACGAAGGAACGCCTGGCGCGCGTGAAGCGCCTCGCGCAGGAAACGCCCGCCGGCGAGGGCACGGTCTGGGACGACCCCGACTTCCGCCGCCGCCTCGCCTGGTCCGAGATCGAGCTGAAGGCTCTCGAGATCACCCAGATGCGCGTCGTCGCCGCGCAGCGCACGAGGGCCGCGGACAAGCCCGACCCGTCCAGCTCCATCCTCAAGATCAAGGGCAGCGAGATCCAGCAGCAGGCGACGCAGATGCTGATGGAGGTCGCCGGCCCCTACGCGCTGCCGCGCCCCGATCGCGACGAGGAGGGGCTGAACCTGCCCTCCGTCGGCCCCGAATGGGCCGACGCGGCCGCGCCGATGTTCTTCAACTACCGCAAGGTCTCGATCTACGGCGGATCGAACGAGATCCAGCGCAACATCATCGCCAAAGCCTTCCTGGGCCTCTAACCCTCCCTCCCCCCTTGCGGGGGAGGGCTGGGGAGGGGGGCACCCGCAACAGCACGCAAAGAAGGCCTGACGGAATGGATTTCGACCTCACCGACGAACAGCGGCTCCTCGCCGACAGCGTGAACCGCCTGGTCGCCGACGCCTACGACGATTTCGAGCGTCGCAAGGCCTACCGCGCCGGGCCGCGCGGCTGGTCCGCGCAGAACTGGCAGGCGATGGCGGAGATGGGCCTGCTCGCCCTACCGCTCTCCGAAGACCAGGGCGGCTTCGGCGGCGGCCCCGTCGAAACGATGCTCGTCATGGAAGCCATCGGCCGCGGCCTCGTGGTGGAGCCGTATCTCGCGACCGTCGTCCTCGGCCTCGGCCTGCTCCGCCGCGCCGGCCATGCGGAGCTGTTCGAGGCTGTCGGCGCCGGCGAACTGACCCTCGCCTTCGCGCATCAAGAACGCCAGGCCCGCCACGACCTGCACGACGTCGCCACCACCGCGCGCCGCGACGGCGACGCCTTCGTCCTCGACGGCGCGAAGGGCGTGGTCCTGCACGGCGACACCGCCGACCGTCTGATCGTCTCGGCACGGACTCGCGGCGGCCGCCGCGACCGCGACGGCATCGCGCTCTTCCTGCTCGACCCCGCCGCCCCCGGCGTCACCCGCCGCGGCTACGCCACGCAGGACGGGCTGCGCGCCGCGGAGGTCGTGCTCGAATCCGCCCGCACCACCCTCCTCGCCGACAACGCGCTGCCGCTCATCGAGGCGGTCACCGACGAAGCCATCGCCGCAATCTGCGCCGAGGCGCTCGGCGCGATGGAGGTCCTGCGCGACCTGACGGTGGACTACCTCAAGACGCGCCAGCAATTCGGCCAGCCCATCGCCGCCTTCCAGGCCCTGCAGCACCGGGCCGCCGACATGCTCGTCGCGACGGAACAGGCCCGCAGCATGGCGCTGTACGCCGCGATGATGGTGGCCCATCCCGACGCGGCAACCCGCTCCACCGCCCTCTCCGCCGCCAAGGCCCTGATCGGCAGGCTCGCCGACGCCGTGGGCAAGGACGCGGTCCAGCTCCACGGCGGCATTGCCATGACCGAGGAATACAAGGCCGGTCACTACTTCAAGCGCCTGACGATGATCGGCGCGCTGTTCGGCGACACCGACCACCACCTCCGCCGCGTGGTGGCCGCCGGCGGGCTGCCGGAGTAGTCTTCGCGCAACGAAGCCGGGAAGGGCACGCATGATCGGCCGACGCATCGCGCTGGCATTCGGGGCAGGGGCGCTGGCCGCCCCCGCCCTCGCGCAACCGCGCTTCCCCGACCGCCCCATCCGCATCTTCGTCCCCTTCCCACCCGGCGGCACCACGGACATCCAGATGCGCGCCCTCGTCGAGGGCGCCTCCCGCCGCCTCGGCCAGCCCGTCGTCATCGAGAATCGCCCCGGCGCCGGCGGCAGCATGGGTGCGACCGCACTCGCCCAGGGCACCAGGCCGGACGGCTACACCCTCTCCGTCATGCCGAACTCGGTCTTCCGCATCCCCGTGATGATGGCCCGCCCGACCTACGATCCGATGACCGACTTCACCTGGATCATCCGCATGGTCGGCTACACCTTCGGCATCGTCGTCCGCGCCGACGCCCCCTGGCAGACGCTCGACCAGCTCATCGCCGATGTCCGCGCCAACCCCGGCCGCATCAACTACGGCACCCCCGGCGTCGCGACCCTCGACGTGACGATGGAGCGCATCGCCCAGGCGGTAGGCGGCCTCGATTGGGTCCACGTGCCCTTCCGCGGCGGCGCCGAGAACGTGAACGCCCTCCTCGCCGGGCAGGTCCAGGTCTCGGCCGAGGCGAGCGGCTGGGCGGAGCTCGTCCTCTCCGGCCGGCTGCGGCTGCTGGCCACCTGGGGCGAGGAACGCCCGCGCCGCTTCCAGATGGCGCCGACGCTCCGCGAGGCCGGCATCCCCATCGTCAACTCCTCGCCCTACGGTCTCGCCGGCCCGCGCGGGATGGAGCCGGACGTCGTGCGCATCCTGCACGATGCCTTCCGCGACTCGCTGCAAGACCCCGCGCACCTCGCCATCCTCGAACGCTTCGACATGCCGCTGATGTATTCGGACGGCGAGGGCTACGCCCGCTACGCCCGCGAATTCTACGAGGAGGACAGCGCCATCGTCCGCCGCATGGGCCTGCGCTTCTGACCGGAGGGCCTGCGCCGCTGGGCGCAGGACGCTCGACAAGCTGTTGACTTGTCGGGGCAAAATGTCGCCGGAGCTTCATCTGCACTTTACTTGGGCAGTGCTACTTTCCTACTCCAATCCATGCGTCGAGTGCCGCATGCGGGCCTGTGGGTCCGTCGCATTGCAGGGTTGGGGAAACGGAAAGGTATGCCGGACGGCATGATGCCAGATCCGCGGGTGCAAGATCGGACACGCCGCCAGGGCGCGGCCCTGCCGATCCTCGGCACCGGCCCGGCGACCCGCATCGTCCTGATCACCAGCCGCCAGACGCGCCGCTGGCTCGTCCCGAAAGGCTGGATTGAGCCGCGCGAAGACCCCCACCGCGCCGCCGCACGCGAAGCCTTCGAGGAAGCCGGACTCGCCGGGGAGGCCGATCCCACCCCGATCGGCGCCTATGCCTACGCCAAGCGCATGCCGCGCGGCATCGTCATGCCGATCGAGGTGCTGGTCTTCCGCTTCCGCGTCACCCGCCTGCTGACCGACTGGCCCGAACGGCGCGAGCGCGAGCGCCGCCTCTTCACTCCCGACGCCGCCGCCGCCCTCGTCGCCGAGCCTGGCCTGGCCGAGCTGCTGCGCGGCCTCGGCGCCGCCGGCCGACGCCGCGCGGCCGGGTGATCGGCGTCGGTCAGCGCCGCCCTGCCGTCGCCAGGATCAGCGCGAGCAGCTCCCGCCCCGGCAGCCCCTCCGCCTCGCGCGCCGCCGCCCAGGCATCCCACACCGGCTGCGCCCCGATCGCGCGGAAGCGATCGAGCTCGGGACCGGGATACTCGATGAAGGTCAGCCCGCGCCGCTGCAGGTCGGGCAGCAGCTCCACGTCTGCCGCCCGATAGGCCGCCTTCAGCGCCGCATAGGCCAGCGGCCGCGCCTCATCCATCATCGCGCGGTAGGCCGGCGGCAGCGTGTCGTACGCCGCCTGGCGCAGCAGCACCGGGCAGGCGAGCGTCCCGGGATTGAGGTTGGTCGTCGCCCAGTTGGACAGCTCGTGGATGCGGTAGCCGTGATGGCCGAAGACGTAGGGGAAGGCCACCGCATCCACCTCGCCCCGGCCCATCGCGGCGAAGACGTCGTCCGGCGGCACCGCCACGGGCACCGCGCCGTAGCGCCGCATGGCCTCGCCCAACCCGCCCAGCGCTCGCACCCGCACGCCGGCAAAGCCTTCCAGCGTGCGCGGCGGCGCGCCGCGGCCGAGGAACTCGTATTGCGGCAGCAACGCCGACATCCAGGGCACCGCGCCGTAGCGCGCCAGCTCCCGCTGCACGGCCGGATGGCGGTGGTACGCGTCGTGCACCGCCTGCTGCGTGTCCGCATCCGGCACCGGCAGGAAGGGCAGGTCGAGGCCCGTCAGCGCCGGCGTGCGCGCGGGGTGGTACGCGGCGCAGATCATCGTCGCCTGCAACTCGCCGGAGGAGAGCCGGTCCAGCAGCGTCGTTGGCGCGCCGAAGCTCTCATGGCCTTCCGCCGCGTCGTAGCCGATGCGGATGGTGAAGGCCCCGCCGCTGCGCTCCGCGACGTGCCGCGCCAGCGTCTCCACACCGACCGTGAAGGCGCGCGGCTTACCCCATGTCGCGAGCCGCCATTCGACGCGCGGCGATTGTGCCGCGGCCGATGCGGCGAGAAGACCGAGCGCGGCGCAAGCGCCGGCGGCCAGGGCGAGCAGCCTCGATATCCTCATGGACGCGGCCTCCCGTGCGCGGTGCATCCGTGCATCGTTATGGCGCATAACATGCACGCAAGCTCGGCCGCGACTCGCATCTTCGCGAGGCGTCAGCCCGGGGGAAAGCTGTCCGGCACGATCCCGCGCGGCTTGACCATGTCGTACGGGCCGCGCGCCAGGAACTGCCCCGTGCCCGGCTCCGCCTGCACCACGCCGTCCCGCATCACCACCGCGCCGCGCCGTATCGTCGTCACCGGCCAGCCCGTCACCTCCAGCCCTTCGTACGGCGTGTAGTCAATCGCGTGCTGCATCAGCGCGTTCGTCAGCGTGACGCGCCGCGCCGGGTCCCACAGCACGATGTCCGCATCCGCCCCCGGCTGGATCGCGCCCTTGCGCGGGTACAGGCCCATCAGCCGCGCCGGGTTCGTCGCCGTCAGCCGCACGAACTCCTCGATCCCGATCCGCCCCTTCGCCACGCCCTCGCTGAACATGATCGGCAGCCGCGCCGCGAGGCCGGGGATGCCGTTCGGGATCCTCTCGAAGCTCGCCTCCCGCCCCGCCACGGCCTTCCCGCGGTCACCCGCGAAGCTGAAGCCGCAATGGTCGGAGGAGACGATGTCGAGCGTCCCGCGCCGGATCATCTCCCAGATCCGCGCGTGTTCCGCCGCGTCGCGCGGCGCCGGGGAACACATGAACTTCGCGCCCTCGAACCCCGGCCGGTCCATGTCCGCCGCGGTCAACGCCAAGTATTGCGGGCAGGTCTCGCCCCAGACCTTCACGCCGCGCGCCTGCGCCCGCGCGATCTCCTCGGCCGCCTCCTCGCAGGAGACGTGGAAGACCTGGATCGGCTGGTCCACCAGCTCCGCCAGCGCGATGGCACGATGCGTCGCCTCGCGCTCCACCACGCGCGGCCGCGACCAGGCGTGGTATTTCGGCGCCGTCATGCCGGCCGCGAGCAGCGCCCCCGTCCGCCAGTTGATCGCGTCGTAATTCTCGCAATGCACCGTCACCAGGCAGCCATGCTGCCGCGCCGTCAGCAGCACGCGCAGGTATTCCGCGTCGTTCAGGTGCAGCGGCTCATAGGTGAGGAACACCTTCAGGCTGCGCACGCCTTCCGCCACGATCCGCGGAACCTCCTCCTCCAGCACGGACGCTGTCGGATCGCTGATGATCTGGTGGAAGGCGTGGTCCAGCATGCCGCCCGCCGCGCGCCGGCGGTAATCCTCGTACCGCTCCCAGATGCCGAAGCCCTTCCATTGCGGGATGAAGCACACGACGCTGGTCGTCCCGCCCGCGAAGGCCGAGGTGGACGCGGTGACGAAGCTCTCCTCGTTCACCGTCACCTGCGGCTCGCCGTCCGACATGGTGTAGCCGCCGCGCGACGGCTCCTCGATGTGGCAATGGCTGTCCACGCCGCCCGGCAGCACGAACAGGCCGTCGGCCTCGATCACCTGCGCGGCGTCGCCGATCCGCTCGGCGATCGCGGCGATGCGCCCGCCCGACACGCCGATGTCGCAGCGCGTGGTGCCGAAGGCGGTCGCGACCAGCCCGCCGCGGATCGCCAGCTCGTACTCCGCCATCGCCCTATCTCCTGTGGTCCTGCGCGTAGGCGCGACCGTAGCGCGCTTCCAGCCTGCGCTGCACGAGGTCCCAGAGGCTCGTCATTACGAGGTACCAGACCGCCGCGGCCAGGAAGAGCTCCAGCACGAGGAACCGCTCCTGGATCAGGATCTGCGTCCGCCGCAGCAGCTCCTCCATGCTGATGACGGACGCGACGGAGGTCGTCTTCAGCAGTCCGTTCACGCTGTTGCCGAGCGGCGGGATGATGATGCGCAGCGCCTGCGGCCAGGTCACCGTGCGGAACACCTGCACGGGCTTCAGCCCGAGCGCCGCGCCCGCCTCCTTCTGCCCCTTGCCCACCGCCAGGATGCCCGCGCGCACGATCTCGCTGAGATACGCGGCCTCGTTCAGCGAGAGCCCGAGCAGCGCCGCCTCCGTCACGCTGAACCGCACGCCGAACAGCGGCAGCCCCGTGTAGATGATGAGGAGCTGCACCAGCAGCGGAGTGCCGCGGAACAGCCAGCAATACGCCGCCGCGAAGCCCGAGAGCACCCGGTTGCGCGACAGCCGCATCAGCGCCAGCACGACGCCGAGCACGAGCCCGCACGCCAGCGACGCCACCGTCAGCCACAACGTCGTCAGCGCGCCTTCGAGGAGGTAGGGGTTGAACAGGTAGTCGAGAAACCCCTGCCACGACCAGATATGGATGACGCCCTACCTTCTCCCTCCCCCGTTCACGGGGGAGGGCCGGGGTGGGGGGAAGCGCAGAACATCCACCTATTGCGGCCCCACCACCGCGAACCCTCCCTCCGCCAGCGTCACCCCGTAGCGGTCGAACAGCGCCTTCAGGCTCCCATCCGCGTTCATCTCCCCCAGCACCTTCGAGACCTCCTCGGCCAGCGCCCGCGACCGGAATGCCAGCGCCGCCGGCGTCGGGAACAGCCCGCTCAGCACCCGCGGGAAATCCCCACGCCCATCGTACTCCGCCGCGACGGCATCAATGGACGTCACCGCCTCCACCTGCCCGGCGCGCAGCGCCTGATAGGCGATGGCGAAGTTGTCGAAGGTCCGCACGTTGATCGGCCGCCCGCCGCCCGACTGGATCGTCTGGCTGATCTCCCGCAGCCGCCGCTCCTCGAACCCGCCGATCTCGACCCCCACGGTCCGGCCGGCCAGGTCCGCCTGCGTCCGGATGCCCAGCGGGTTGCCCCGCCCGGCGGAGATCGCGACGGCGTTGTTCTCGTAGCGGATCATCTGCATGAGACGCGCGCGTTCCTCGGTGAAGAAGATGCCGGTGTTGATCATGTCCCACCGCCGCGCCGCGAGGCCCGGTATCATCGCGCTGAACTCGATGCGCACGTATTCCGGCGTCAGGCAGAGCCGCCGCGCGATCTCCGTCCCCAGCTCGATCCGCATGCCCTGGAGTTGCCCCTGCGCGTTGACGAATTGCAGCGGCGGCAGCGTCGGGTTGGTGGACATCACCAGCGTGCGTGCCTTCACCAGCTCCGCATCCGCGACGCGCGGTGTGCAGGCCGCCTGCTGCGCCAGCGCCGGCGTCACCGCCAACGCGAAGAACCCCGCCAGCCCGATCCAAAGCCTCATCTCTCTCTCCATCCATCTTCTCCCTCCCCCCTCGCGGGGGAGGGCAGGGGAGGGGGCCAGACCATCCCCAACCCACCCGGAATTTCTCACTCAGCGGCCAACCGCGCTCCGCTCGACAGCAGCCCCATTCCCTGCATCACCGCCGCCAGCTTCGGCACGTCCTCCCCGGGCAGCGGCAGCCGCGGCGGGCGCGGATCGCCCATGCCCATCCCCATCAGCCGGAATCCCGCCTTCGTGCCCGACACGTAGCGCGGCCCGCCCACCCAGGGCAGCAACGGCGCCAGCCGCCGGTAGAGCGCCAGCGCCCTGTCCATGTCCTTCCCGAACGCCGCCGCGTCGAACATCTCCGCCGAGAGCCGCGGCGCCAGGTTGCTGCACACCGCCACCCAGCCGATCGCGCCGAGCCACGCGCTCTCGTAGCCGAGCACCCCCGCGAAGACCTCCATCCGGTCGCCGCAGAGGTCCACGATGTCGCGCACCCGCGTCACCTCCAGCGTGCTCTCCTTCACGTAGCGGCAGTTCGGGATGCGGCTGATCTCCGCCAGCATCGCCGGCGTCATGTCCACATTGGCCGTCGCCGGGTTGTTGTACACCATGATCGGAACGCCGATCGCGTCGGCCACCGTGCCGTAATGCCGCATCAACTCCGCCTGCGTCGGCACGGAGTAGAAGGGCGGGATGATCATCACGCCGTCCGCGCCGAGCGCCTCCGCCTCGCGCGAGAGGCGCACCACCTCCCGCGTGTCCTCGGCGCCCGTGCCCACCAGCACCGGCACGCGCCCGGCCGCGACGCGCACGACCGTCTCGACGATCGCCGTGCGCTCCTCCCGCGATACCGACAGGAATTCGCCCGTCGAGCCCAGCGGGATCAGCCCGCGTATGCCCTCGCGGATCTGGAACTCCACCAGCCGTTCCAGCGCGGGCAGGTCCACGGCGTCGCCGCCCTCGGTGAAGGGCGTGACCAGCACCGTGTGGCAGCCGCGGAAGGGCTCGCCCGCCATCGCCATGCTCCATCCGTCGTGCGAACATCGGAACGCCATTCGCACGGGACCACAACCCCCCTTCGATGCGCCTGACGCACCCCCACATCATCCCGGTTGCCGAACCCGTGGGCATCAGCTTCGACGGCCGCCCATTCTCCGCGCTGCCGGGCGAGACCGTGGCCGCCGCGCTCTCCGCCGCCGGCATCCTCGCTTTCCGGCACACGGCATCCGGCGCGCCGCGCGGGCTCTGGTGCGGGATGGGCGCCTGCCACGACTGCCTGGTGACGGTGGACGGCCGCGCGAATCAGCGGGCCTGCCTCGTCAAGGTCGTGCCGGGCATGGTGCTGCACTCGGCCCCGCCCGCCACCCCCGCGCCCCTCGCGCCGGAGCCCCTGCAACGCGCCGAGGAGATCGCGCCCGACATCCTCGTGGTCGGCGCCGGCCCGGCCGGCCTCTCCGCCGCGATCGCCACGGCCGAAGCCGGCTGCGACGTGCTGCTGCTGGACGAGCGCGACGCCGCCGGCGGCCAATACCTGAAGCCGCTCGCCACCAGCCACGCCCACGCCGCACCGGACCGGCAGTTCCGCCAGGCCGCCGCGCTGCGCCGACGCGCAAGCGAAGCCGGCATCCGCATCCTGCACGCCGCGACCGCCTGGGGCGCCTTCGCGCCGGACGAGGTCGCGGCGCTGGTGGATGGCCGCAACGTCGTGATCCGGCCGCGCCGCCTGATCCTCGCACCCGGCGCGCATGAACGCCCCGTGCCGATCCCCGGCTGGACGCTGCCGGGCGTGATGACGACGGGCGCGCTGCAGACCCTCGCCCGCGCCAACCGCGTCTCGCCCGGCCGGCGCGTCGTGATCGCCGGGAACGGCCCGCTGAACCTGCAACTCGCCTGCGAGTTGCTGGCCGGCGGCGTCGAGGTCGCGGCCGTGCTGGAAGCGGCCTCGCCGGGCCCGGGCGCTTGGCGCGACGCGCTGCGCCTCGCCCGCGCCGCACCCGACCTCGCCTGGGATGGCCTGCGCTACCTTGCCGCGCTCCGTCGCGCGGGCGTGCCGGTGATCCGCGGCGCGATGCCCGTGCGGGCGGAAGGCGAGCGCAGCTTCGCCGCCCTCCACGCCGACACCCCGCGCGGCCCCCTGCGGATCGAGGCCGATGTCTGCGCCCTCAATCTCGGCTTCCAGCCCGAGACCGGCCTCGCCCGCGCCCTCGGCTGCGCGCATCGCTTCACCGACGAAGGCCTCGGCCGGCTCGAGACGGTGACGGACGAGGACGGCCGCACGAGCATCGCCGAGGTCTTTGCCATCGGGGACGGCGCACGGCTCGGCGGCGCGCGCGTTGCGTTCGCGCGAGGCCGCCTGGCCGGTCTCGCCGCCGCGCGAGACCTGCGCCCCGGCGTTCCGGACGACCCCGCCGCGCGCGCCGCCCTCACGCGCGCCGAGGCCTTCCAGCACGCCCTCTGGCGCCTCTTCGCCGCGCCCGCCTTCGACATGCGCGCGATCGCCGACACCACGGTCGTCTGCCGCTGCGAGGAGGTGACCGCCGCCGCGCTCCGCGCCGCGCAGGGCGCCGGCGCGTGTTCCGTCGCGAGCCTGAAGAAGGCCACCCGCGCCGGCATGGGAAGCTGCGGGGGCCGCATGTGCGCCGCCACCGTCGCCCGCCTCGCCGGCGGCGCGCACGAATCCGACTGGGCCGCGCCCCGCGCGCCCATCAGGCCCGTGCCGGCGATCGCATTGGCAATCGAGAAGCCGGAGTGGAGCGAGGCACCAAGCTGCCGCTTACCTCCCTCTCCCCTCGCGGGAGAGGGCGGGGTGAGGGGGGCGCACAGCGCTGACAGCGCCCCATCAGCTCAAAGCGAAGCCGACGAATTTCGCCCTGATGCCCCCACGCCGACCCACCCTTCTTCCCCCTCTCCCCCCGACGGGGGGAGAGGGAGGGGTGAGGGGGGCGCGCGCAGCGCATGCAGCGTCGGGTCAGCCCATAGCGACACAGGCGGTCGTCGCTCCGCTCCCCCCACCCCGACCCTCCCCCGTAAACGGGGGAGGGAGAATCACGACCTCCTCATCATCGGCGCCGGCGTCATCGGCCTCGCCATCGCCCGCGCCGCCGCCCGCGACGGCCTCGCCGTCATCGCCCTCGACCGCGCGGAGCCCGGCCAGGCGGCCTCCACCGCCAATGCCGGCAGCCTCCACGTCCAGCTCCACGCCTATGACAGCGCCGGCGCCGGCGCCGGACACGACAGCGCCGCCGCGCAGATCCTCGCGCTCGGCCCGCGTTCCGTCGCCCTCTGGCGCGACATCGCCCGCGACGCCGGCGAGTCCCTCGCCATCCGGACGGAAGGAGGCCTGATGCTCGCCGAGACCGCCGAGCAGATGCGTGCGCTCGGCGACAAGGTCTCGATGGAGCGGGCCTTCGGCGTGGAGAGCCATCTCCTGGCGCCGTCCGACCTCTACGCCCGCCACCCCGTCCTCGCCCCCGGCTTCGCCGGCGCCGCCTTCTGCGCCGAGGAGGGCCAGATGGACCCTCTCCGCGGCCTCTCCGCCCTGCTCCGCCTCACGCGCGAGGCCGGCGCCGACATCCGCCCGCGCACCGCCGTCACGCAGCTCGCCCGCGACGGCGCGGGCTTCACCGCCACGACCTCCACCGGCGAGACGTTCCGCGCGGGAAGGCTGGTCCTCGCCGCCGGCCCCTGGTCCGCCGGCCTCGCGGCAGGGCTGGGCGCGCTCATACCTGTCCGCGCCACCGTCCAGCAGGTGATGGCGACCGAGGCGGCGCCGCGCGACCTCCTGCGCCCGCTGATCCTGCACGCGTCGCGCCACCTCTCGCTCAAGCAGGGCGAGTCCGGCCACCTCATCCTCGGCGGCGCCTGGCCCGGCGAGCTCGACGCGCTCGGCCGTCCGCGCAACCTCCGCGCCAGCATCGAGGGCAACCTCCACGTCGCCCACCGCGTCCTGCCCGCGCTCGCCGGCCTGCACCTGCTGCGCGCCTGGACCGCCCTCAACGTCCTGATCCCCGGCCCGATCCTCGGCGAGGACCCGCGCGTGCCCGGCCTGTTCCACGCCGTCACCTACAATGGCTGGACGCTGGCCCCGGTGGTCGCCGAGCTGATCGCGGAGGCGCTGCGCGGCGGGAAGGGGGCTCCGCCGGTCTTCTCGCCGGCCGCCTACGCCGCCCCCGCGTGAACCCGACGCCGCGCGCTCAATGCAGCCGCGGCGCCTTCAGGAAACTCGCCCGGTCCGCGCTCGCCACCGGCACCGTGAACCGCCGCCCGTCCCGCTCCGCCGCCACCGTCACGCTCACCCCCGCGCTGCCGCGCGACCAAAGGCTGCGCCACAGCGCCGCCAGGTCCGGCGCCTCCGTGCCGTCTATGCCCACGATCCGGTCGCCGGCCCGGATCCCCGCGCGATCCGCCGGCCCCTTGTTCGCGACCGACGCCACGACGATCCCCTCCTCCTGGTCCGCCGCGTACAGGCCGATCCACGGCCGCGCCGGCCTGTTGAGCCGCCCGTAGGAGAGCAGGTCGTCCAGCACCGGATGTAGCAGCGCCGCCGGCACGCACATGTTGAGATCCATCTTCCGTCCGCGCTTGTCCCGGTGCTGCAGCACCAGCGACCCGATGCCGAGCAGCGTCCCCTCCGGCCCGATCAGCGCCGCGCCGCCCCAGGAGGGATGTGCCGGCGCGGTGAACAGCGCCTCGTCCAGCAGGTATTCCCAGTAGCCCGCGAAGGGCTCCTTCGCGACGACCGAGCACGCCAGCGCGCCCCCGCCGCCAGCCGAAGCCAGCACCGTCTGCACCCCGGTCTCCGGGGTCGCCGCCGGCCCGAGTTCCAGCGCCGGCGCCTCCAGCCGCCCGAGCGCCTGGACCAGCCCGAACCCGGTCTCGAAATCGTACGCCAGCGCATGGCCCGGCACGACGCGCCCGGTCGAGGTCGTCAGCCAGATGCTCTCCGCCTCGCCCACCAGGTAGCCGATGGTCAGCACCAGGCCGTCGGCGCGGATCACCGCGCCGCTGCCCTCGCGCTCCGTTCCCAGCGTGCGGGCCGAGAAGGCGTCCGACGGCACGCGCGACTTCAGCCCGACAACGCTGCCGAGTGCGGCACGCAGGTCGAAGCGGTAGTCGGCCGGGTCGGGCCGCAACTCCTCGGGGATGCCCTGCTCGTCTTCGGCCATCGGCCCTCCTGTCCGGGCCACCCTATAGAACCCCGGCGCCGCCGGTGAAGCCCGGGCGCCAAGTGGTTACCAAGCCGAGCGGTCCCGCATCTGGACCGCCCGTTGACGCGCCGCCCGCCAGCCCCCATGCCTCGGACCGAGCCAGCCGAGGACCGCGCATGACCACCCCCGACCTGCCCGCGCGGATCGAGGCGCTCTGGGCGCGCCGCGACACGTTGAACGCCGCGACATCGGGAGAGGACCGCGACGCCGTCGAATCGGCCCTCGCCGCGCTCGATTCCGGCGCAGCCCGCGTCGCGGAGCCCGATGGCGCCGGCGGCTGGCGCGTGAACCAGTGGCTCAAGCAGGCCGTGCTGCTCAGCTTCCGCCTCAACGACAGCGCGCCCATGCAGACCGCCGCCGGCGCGTACGACAAGGTCCCCCTCAAATTCGAAGGCTGGGGCGAGAACCGCTTCCGTGAGGCGGGCTTCCGCGCCGTGCCAGGCGCCGTCGTTCGCCGCTCCGCCTATATCGGCCGCAACGTCGTCCTGATGCCGAGCTTCGTGAATGTCGGTGCCTATGTGGACTCCGGCACGATGGTGGATACCTGGGCCACCGTCGGAAGCTGCGCGCAGATCGGCCGCAACGTCCACCTCTCCGGCGGCGTCGGCATCGGCGGCGTCCTCGAACCCCTGCAGGCCGGCCCCGTCGTCATCGAGGACGACTGCTTCATCGGCGCCCGCTCCGAGGTGGTGGAAGGCGTCGTCGTGGAGCGCGGCAGCGTGCTCTCCATGGGCGTCTTCATCGGCGCCAGCACCAAGATCGTGGACCGCGCGACCGGCGCGGTCACCTACGGCCGCGTCCCCGCCTATTCCGTCGTCGTCCCCGGCGCCCTCCCCGGCAAACCCTTCCCGGACGGCACCCCCGGCCCGAGCCTCTACTGCGCCGTCATCGTCAAGCGCGTGGACGAGAAGACCCGCTCCAAGACCAGCATCAACGAACTGCTCCGCGATTGAAGCGACTCCCTCACCCGCATTTGCGGGGGAGGGCAGGGGTGGGGGGAAACCCATTCCGCAGCCAAGCGAGACCCATGCCCACCGACCCCGTCTCCCTCGCCCAATCGCTCATCGGCCGCCGATCCGTCACACCCGCAGACGACGGCGCCCTCGACATCGTCCAGTCCGTGCTGGAACGCCTCGGCTTCGCGATCCACCGCCTGCCCTTCGGCCCCGACGACTACCGCGTGGACAACCTCTTCGCCCGGCGCGGCAACGCATCGCCCCACTTCTGCTACGCCGGCCACACCGACGTCGTACCCCCCGGCGATCCCGCAGCCTGGACCGACGACCCCTTCGGCGGCACCGTGCGCGACGGAGAGCTCTTCGGCCGCGGCGCCTGCGACATGAAGGGCGGCGTCGCCGCCTTCCTCGCCGGCCTCGCCGACTTCCTGGACACCCATCCCACCCACCGCGGCAGCATCAGCCTCCTCATCACCGGCGACGAGGAAGCGCGCTCGGTGGACGGCACCGCCCGCGTGCTCGACTGGATGGCCGCCAACGGCCAGATCCCCGACATGGCCCTGGTCGGCGAACCCACGAGCCGGAAGGCCCTGGGCGACACCGTCAAGATCGGCCGCCGCGGCAGCCTCAACGCCTGGATCACGGTCGAAGGCAAGCAGGGCCACAGCGCCTATCCCGCCGCCGCGGACAACCCGATCCATCGCCTGCTCGCCGCCCTCGCCCCGCTGCTCGCCGCACCGCTCGATGGCGGCAGCGCGTACTTCCCGCCCTCCACGGTCCAGGTCACCGGCTTCGATGTCGGCAACCGCACCACCAACGTCATCCCGGCCGCGGCGCGCGCCATGCTCAATATCCGCTTCAACGACCACCACACCTCTGCGGCGCTGACCGAGCGCCTGCACGCCGCGCTGCGCGCCTCCGGCGCCCGCTACGAGCTGCGCACAGAGTGCTCCGGCGAGAGTTTCCTCACGCGACCCGGCCCCTTTGTGGAGGCCCTGCGTCGCGCCATCCTGCGCGCGACGGGCGTCGAGCCGGCGCTCGACACCGGCGGCGGGACGTCCGACGCGCGCTTCATCGCCCGCCACTGCCCCGTCGCCGAGTTCGGCGCGATCGGCAATACCGCGCATCAGGTGGACGAACGCACCTCCGTCGCGGACCTCCGGCGCCTTGCCGGCGTTTACCAGGCGATCCTCGAGGAGTTCCTGGCCTGAGCCAATCGGGACCGCCGCTGCGGCTGACCATCGCCGCCGGCCTCGCCGGCGCCGTCCTGATGGGCCGCGGCCGGCCGGAAGGCCTCGCGCTGATGGAGACCACGCCGGATGGCGCGTGGCGCTCCTTCGCGGCAGCACTGGTCTGCCTGCCCGCCTTCCTCGCACTGCGCTTCTTCGCCTGGGCCGATCTCGGCGCGCCCGGCGGCTTCGGCCGATCGCTCGTCGCGGAGCTGACCGGCTACGTCATCGCCTGGACCGCCTTCGCTCTGATCTCTCGCCCGCTCGCCGTCGCCTGGGGCCGCGGCGGCGCCTGGCCCCGCTTCATCGCGGCGTGGAACTGGACGAACGTCGCGCAGTACCTGGTCGCACTCATCCTCGCGCTCCCCGCCGCCGTCGGCGCGCCGGCCGGCATCGCGCAGGTCCTCGCCTTCGCCGGCCTCGGCTATGCCATCTGGCTGGAATGGTTCGTCGTGCGCACCGCGCTCGGCCTGGACAACCTCCGCACCGCCGCCCTGGTCGGCGCCGACCTCGTCCTCGCCATCTTCCTCGGCGGCCTCATTCGCACGCTGTCGGGCGGTTGAAGCGGTCTCCTCCCTCGTCGCAGAATAGGGCCGCGGTGGGGCAGGCAGCGCTCGATCAGCCGGCGCCGCATCCCGCGAAACACCGTTTCACCCACCCATCCCGCAATAGACCCACGCCAACCGCATTTCGTATCCTCCCGCCCGACGGGAGTACGTGCCATGGGCACCTGGCGCATGCGTCCGCCCTGGGATCCCCAGGAAGACGTGGTGAGTTGCTGGAAATCCGCGATCTCCGCCTTCACCCGCGCGACCGCCGGCGTCGCCGACCTCTCCGCCGACGAGGTCGAGCGCCGCATGAAGGGCCACAACTGCGTCAACCTGCACGGCCGCACGCGCGGCGGCCTCAAGATGGGCCGCCGTTCCCGCGCACGCACGCTCGGTTTCCTGAACTCCGAGTTCCGGCTGATGAGCGACCAGGTCAACCGCGACAAGGAGAAGGCCGCGCGCCGCACCTCGCCGACCGAGGACGAGGTGGATATCCGCCGCGATCCGCTGAGCCTCGCCTACCTCGGCGCCGCCCTGTCGAAGAGCTGCGTCGTCCTCGCCTACAACCAGACCCCCGGGAGCTGGTGGCACAACGTGCTCGTCTATGGCGTGGACGACATCTGGATGTGCGCGATGGACCCGCTCGCCTACGTGGACGAGGACCCGGATTGCGTGAAACGGATCCAGGAGGGGTTGTACTATCGCCAGTACCGCATGAAGGACTGGTCGCCCCGCGTGCACGACTACCTGCTGCTGTGGAAGCACTGGTAGGCGCCGGCGCGCGCAGCCGGCGTCACTCCGGCGGCCGCCGCAGATGCACGAAATCGCCGGCCGCGACGTACGCCGCCTCCTCCGGCGTGGACGCGCGCCCCAGCGCCGCGTTGCGATGCGGGAACCGCCCGAAGCGCGCGATCACCTCGCGATGCGCCGCCGCCTGCCGTGCCGAATGCTCGTAGATCGGCCGCCATGCCGCCGGGCAGCTCCGCGCGATCTCCCCGCTCAACGCCACGGCGCGGTCCATCCGGGCCAGGTGATCCGGCCCTTCGGCATGACCTGTCGCAATCACGGCGAAGGTCCGCTCCCACGGCCACCGCAAGGCGTCGTACTGCCCGTTCCCGAGCATCGCCTCCGCATGCCGCAGCGCCGCAGCATCGCAGGCGAAGGCCTCCGCCGTGCCCGCGAACAACCCCCGCGCCCCCTGGTCCAGCAGCACGACCAGCGAGAGCCGCCCCGCCACCGTATCCGCCCACGCGTCCAGCGCGCCGGCACGTGCCGCATCGAGCAGCGGCGCGAACTCCGCGAGCCCGGCATTCATGCCCCCCGTGAACCACGCGACGAAGCGCGCGCGGTGCGCGGCGCCGTCATCGCCCTCGATGCCGGCGGGAAACCAGAAATCGTGGAAGGGGCGCCAGTCGAATTCAGCAGTCATGCGGCTGACCGTACTCGTCACATGTGCCGGCGCGATGTCGCGCGATGCAATGATGGGTTCCCGTCCCGTTCGCGCTGCGGCGATCGGCTTCAGGCCCAGTCCGGTTCGGCCGCGTAGCGCGCCGTGCAGAAGACGAGTCCCTCCGCCGGCGCCGTCTGCCCCGCGCGCGTCCGGTCCCGCCCCTCCAGCACGCGCCGCGGCCACTCCACCGGGCGTCGGCCGAAACCGACCTCCACCAGGGTCCCCACCATGTTGCGCACCTGGTGGTGCAGGAAGCTGCGCGCCTCCGCGACGATCACCACTTCCTCGCCGATCCGCGAGACCTCCAGCCGGTCCAGCGTGCGCAGCGCCGACTTCGCCTGGCACGCGGCCGCGCGGAACGCGGAGAAATCATGCTGCCCGAGCAACCCCTGCGCCGCCTGGTGCATCGCCTCGGCATCCAGCCACCGCTTCACGTGCCACAGCCGCCCCGCCTCGATCGCCGGCCGCGCCGCGCGGTTCATGATGCGATACCGGTAGCGCCGCGCCACGCAGTCGAACCGCGCCGAGAACCCGTCCGGCACCCGCGCCGCCGCCAGCGCGACGATCGGATGCGGCGCCGTCCGCGCATTGATCGCCTCGCGCACCCGCTCCACCGGCAGGTCCGCGGAGAGGTTCAGGTCCACGACCATCCCCTCCGCGTGCACCCCCGCATCGGTGCGCCCGGCCGCGGTTGCGAGTGGCGTCTCGCCCCGGTTCAACGGCGCCGCCGCCTCCTCCAGCACCTGCTGCACCGAGAGACCCGTCGCCTGGCGCTGCCAGCCCACGAAGCCGGTGCCGTCGTACTCCAGCCGAAGCGCGTAGCGCGGCATCTAGCCGAGCACGCTGCCGACCGGCAGCGCGAAGCCGCGGACGAACTCCGCCGCCGGCAGCGCCGCCCGTCCCGCCCGTTGCAGGCGCAACAGCCGCAGCGCACCGGCACCGCAGGCAACACGCGGCGCGCCATCCAGCACCGTGCCGGGCGGACCCTCGCCCTCCGCCGGCTCCGCCGCCAGCACCCGTATCGTCTCTCCCGAGAACGCGAAGAAGCACCCCGGCCACGGCGTCAGCGCCCGCACCCGCCGATCCAGCGCGATCGCCGGCAGCGCCCAGTCCAGCCGCCCATCGCCCTTCGCGATCTTCGGCGCATAGGTCACGCCCGCGTCCGGCTGGGCGAGCTCCGCCGGCCATTCGGCGAGCGCCCGCAGCACCAGCCGCGCCCCGCGATCCGCCAGCGCCGCCGCAATCTCCGGCGCCGTCGCGCGCTCCCCGATCGGGATCGCCTCGTGCAGCAGCATAGGCCCGGTATCCAGCCCCTCCTCCATCCGCATGATGGTGATGCCGGTCTCCGCATCGCCGGCCATGATCGCCGCCTGGATCGGCGCCGCGCCGCGCCAGCGCGGCAACAGCGAGGCATGGATGTTCAGGCACCCGCGCCGCGGCGCACCCAGCATCGGCGTCGGCAGGATCAGCCCGTACGCCGCCACCACCGCCGCATCCAGATCCAGCGCCGCGAAGGCCGCATGCGCCTCCGCATCGCGCCGGACCCGCGCCGGCGTCCGCACCGTCAGCCCGAGGTCCAGCGCCGCGCGGTGCACGGGGCAGGGGGTCTCCCGCTGACCGCGCCCCGCCGGCCGCGGCGGCTGCGCATACACCGCCGCGATCTCGTGCCCCGCCGCGTGCAGCGCGCGCAGCGCCGGCACCGCGAAATCCGGGCTGCCCATGAAGGCGAGCCGCATCAGTCGCGCTCTTTGCCGCGCAGTTCCTTCGCCAGCTTGCGCAGCAGCATGTTCCGCTTCAGCGCGGAGATGTGGTCCACGAACAGCACGCCATCCAGGTGGTCAATCTCGTGCTGCAAGCAGACGGAGAGCAGCCCCTCCGCCTCCGCCTCCCGCTTTGCCCCCGACAGGTCCGTCCAGCGCACCTTCACCACCGCCGGCCGAGTCACGTCCGCGTATTGGCCGGGAAGCGAGAGACATCCTTCCTCGCGAGTCGCATTCTCCCGGCTGGCCGCCACGATCTCCGGGTTGACCAGCACCATCGGATCGGGCTGATCGTCGGGCCGCAGGTCCAGCACCACCAGGCGCATCGCCTCGCCCACCTGCGGCGCGGCCAGCCCGATTCCCGGCGCCTTGTACATCGTCGCCAGCATCCTCTCCGCCAGCTCAGGCACGCGCGGATCGCCGGGCGCGACCGGCTTCGCCTTCGCGCGCAGCCGCGGGTCGGGGACGTACAGGATCGGCAGGAGGTCGAGGTCAGGCATCATCGTGGTCCGGGAAGCCGGCAGAGGTAGCGTCGCGCCACCCCCCTTGCAACGGCCTGTCCCGCCGCCAAAATCTCATGCCGTGGGGCGCCTCGGGCCTCGCCGGATCACGCCTCGCCCAGCAAGGGGAGGCCATTGGGGGACTGGCATGTCGCGACCCTCGCTCTTCGGATCGCCGCTCTTCCTCGGCTTCGATCACCTCGAGCAGATGCTCGACCGCGTGCAGAAGAACGCCGACGGCTATCCGCCCTACAACATCGAGCAGACCGCCGACACGCGGCTCCGCATCACCCTTGCCGTCGCCGGCTTCTCCATGGAGGAGCTGCAGATCACGCAGGAGGACAACCAGCTCGTCATCCGCGGCCGCCAGAAGGAGGATGCGGAAGGCCGCGTCTTCCTCCACCGCGGCATCGCCGCGCGGCAGTTCCAGCGGGCCTTCGTGCTCGCCGAGGGCATCGAGGTGGAAGGCGCCTGGCTCGACAACGGCCTGCTCCACATAGACCTTCGCCGCCCCCTGCCGGAGGCGCGCGTGAAGACCATCAAGATCGCCGCCCGCGGGAACGGGGCGCAGCGCACTGTCGTCGGCAGCCTGGCCGAGGCCTTGCCGGACGGGCGCTTGCCAGAAGGGCGCTTGAAAGAGGGGTGATCATCTCGATGCCCCTGCAATGGCGCGGGCCCGGTCGGGACGCGCCGGAAGGAGAATATGATGAACGAACATGACGGCGGCACCGACGACACCCGCCTCCACCTCACCGCCGCGACGCTGCGCAGCCTCTCCGCGCAGGACTTCGCGATGCTGGGCGCGAACGACGTGGCGTATCTGCGCCCGGTCGTGATGAACGGCGCGCAGGCCTTCTCGATCCACGCCGCCGACGGCACCCCGATCGGCGCCGCCCCGAGCGCCCAGCTCGCCGCCGCCGCCATCCGCCAGCACGAGATGGAACCCGCGCTGGTCCACTGAGCACCTCGCTCCCTCCCCCCTTGCGGGGGAGGGCTGGGGTGGGGGGGAAGCGCAGCGCCCCCTGTCTGCTCTCTCCATGGCCCGCTACGCTGTTCCCGTCCTTCGGGGTGGGACCGCATGCCCGAGTCGCCCATCGGCCTTACCCGCTCGCCGCATGATTGGCTCCCGCATCCCCTGCATTCCGCCGTCCACTCCTCGCACGGCGAACAGCTGGTCCTGCTCGGCGATTGCCTGGACCTGTTGCGCGCGATGCAGCCCGGCTCCGTGGACGTCGTCGTCACCTCGCCGCCCTACAACATCGGCATCGGCTACGGCCGCCATGCCGATTGCATGCCGGAAGCCGAATACCTCGGGTGGCTCGACACCGTCTGGGCCGAGGTCGCGCGCGTGCTCAAGCCACGCGGTTCCTTCTTCCTCAACCTCGGCGGCACCTCCCGCGACCCGGGCCTGCCGCTGCGCACCGGCCTCGCGGCCTGCCGCCGCTTCGTGCTGCAGAACCACATCGTCTGGGCCAAATCCGTCAGCATCGGCGCCGTGACGCATGGCCACTTCAAGCCGATCAATTCCCGCCGCTACCTCAACGCGACGCATGAGCAGCTCTTCCACCTGACCAGGACCGGCGAGGTGGAACTGGACCGTCTCGCCATCGGCGTCGAGTTCGCGGACAAGTCCAACATCGCGCGCTGGGGCCACGCGCGCGACCGCCGCTGCGCCGGCAATGTCTGGTTCGTGCCGTACGAGACGGTCCGCTCCCGCGCCCAGAAGTTCCACCACCCCGCCGGTTTCCCGTCCGCCCTGCCGGAACGCTGCATCCGCCTGCACGGCGCGACGAACCCGCTCGTCCTCGACCCCTTCGCCGGCACCGGCTCCACCCTGGTGGCGTGCAAGGCGATCGGGTGCCGAGGGATCGGGATGGAGCTTGACCCGACCTATTGCGCGGCCGCCGCCGCGCGCCTGGGCTGAAGCAGGTCGCGCGCCTCGCTACGGTTCCGCAGCGCCGTCCTCCCGCTCCCCCGCCTCGCTCCGCGCGTGCTCGTTCACCCGCCGGCGATAGCGCCGCAACTGCTTCCCCAGATGCTCCGCCGCGTCCTCGAACGCCCGATGCGCGTCCGGCCCCTCGCCCTCGCCGCGCATCATCAGGTCACGACCGGCCTTCAGGTTGATGTCGCAGACGAAGGCGTGGCCCTTGCCGTCGCGGCGGAAGGTGACGTTCGCTTCCAGCGCATGGTCGAAATACTTGCGCGCGAGGGTATCCAGCCCATCGCGCACATGCGTCTTCAACGCCTCGCCGGTCTCGACCTGCTTGCCTGCGACGGTGATGTGCATGGACGCTCCTTCCCTTTCGGAAAGCCGCCCAGAGGTTCAGGCCGGGACGGCCTTCTCCCGCTTGCGCTGCACCGATGACGGGATGCGCAGCGCCTCCCGGTATTTCGCCACCGTCCGCCGCGCGATGTCCACACCTTCCTTCCTCAGCCGCTCGACGATCGCGTCATCGGATAGGATGTCGTCGGGATGTTCGCCGCCGATCATCTCGCGGATGCGGAAGCGTATCGCTTCGGCGGAGTGGCTTTCGCCGCCTGACGTGCCGGCGATGGCGGTGGTGAAGAAGTATTTCAGCTCGAAGGTGCCGCGCGGCGTCGCGATGTGCTTGTTCGCGGTCACCCGGCTGATCGTGCTCTCATGCATGGAGACGGTCTCCGCCACGTCGCGCAGGATCAGCGGGCGCAGATGCGCGACGCCGTGGCGGAAGAAGCCGTCCTGCCGATGCACGATCTCGGCGGCGACCTTCAGGATGGTGTTCGCGCGCTGCTCCAGCGACTTCACCAGCCACGTCGCGCTCTGCAGGCGCTCGGCCAGGAAGGCCTTGTCGTCCCGGTTCTTCGCGCCGACCACGGCGCGGGCGTGGAAGCCGCGGTTCACCAGGACGCGCGGCAGCGTCTCCGGGTTCAGTTCCACCGCCCACCCGCCGCCCTCCAGCCGCCGCATCAGCACATCCGGCACGACGAGCGGCGGCGGCGCCGCATCCCAGTTCGCACCCGGCTTGGGGTCCAGCCGCTTCAGCTCGGTGATCATCTCCGCGAGATCTTCGGAATCGACCCCGCAGGCCCGCATCAGCGCCCGCAGGTCGCGTCTCGCGAGCAGGTCGAGGTTGTCGAGCAGCGCTTCCATGCAGGGATCGAGCCGGTTGCGCTCCGCGAGCTGCACCGCCAGGCAGTCCCGCAGGCTGCCCGCGAACATGCCGACGGGATCGAGCCGCTGCATCCGCGCGCGCACCGCCGCGACCGCCGCCTCCTCGCAGCCCATCGCCGCCGCGATCGCCGAATCCGCCACGGCCAGCCGCCCCGCCGGGTCCACGATCGCCAGCATCTGCGCGGCGATCAGCCGCTCCCGCGCGTCGTGGAAGGTCAGCCGGATCTGCTCGCCCAGGTGCTCCCGCAGCGTGACGCGCGCGTCCGCCACGGCCTCGACGCCGGACAGCTCATCCTCGAAGTCGCCGCGGCCGCCACGGCCGAGCATCGCGCCGAGCGAGCCGCCGCCCTCGCCGTCATACACGTTGTCCCACTCCGCATCGAGCGGCGCCGCGGCCTCGGCCGGCATGGCGTCCGAGGTCGCCGCGGCGTGCGCGTCGCGCGGCTCGGCCGCCGGCGCCTCCGGCGCACGCTCATCCGCGACGGTGCGGATTTCCGCACGCTCGTCGCGCTCCAGCAGCGGGTTGCGCTCCAGCTCCTCCTCGACGAAGGCGGTGACTTCCACGTTCGAGGATTGCAGCAGCTTGATCGCCTGCCGCAACTGCGGCGTCATCACCAGCGACTGCGATTGACGGAGATCGAGGCGCGGGGCTAGCGCCACTGCCGATCCTCCGCTCTCCGTCGCCGTGCCATGCCGCGATGCCTACAGCGAAAACCGTTCGCCCAGGTAAACGCGGCGCACGCCCTCGTGCTGGACGATGTCGCGCGGGCTGCCCTCCATCAGCACCTGGCCGTCATGCATGATGTAGGCGCGGTCAATGATCTCCAGCGTCTCGCGCACGTTGTGGTCGGTGATCAGCACGCCGATGCCGCGGTCCTTCAGGTGCTTCACCAGGTCGCGTATTTCGCCGACGGCGATCGGGTCAATGCCGGCCAGCGGCTCGTCCAGCAGGATGTAGGCGGGGTGCGTCGCCAGCGCGCGCGCGATCTCGCAGCGCCGCCGCTCGCCGCCCGACAGCGCGAGGGCAGGCGCGCGGCGCAGATGCGCGATGCCGAACTCCGCCAGCAGCGCGTCCAGCATCTGCTCCCGCCGGTCGCGGATCGGCTCCACCACCTCGAGCGCGGCGCGTATGTTGTCCTCGACGCTCAGGCCCCGGAAAATCGAGGCCTCCTGCGGCAGGTAGCCTAGGCCCAGCCGCGCGCGGCGGTACATCGGCTGGAAGGTCACGTCGTGCCCGTCCATCGTCACCTGCCCCTCGTCGGGCTGCACGAGGCCGGTGATCATGTAGAAGGTCGTCGTCTTGCCCGCGCCGTTCGGGCCGAGCAGCCCCACCGCCTCGCCGCGCCGCAGGCTGAGCGACACGCCGCGCACCACCGGCCGCTTGCGGTAGCGCTTGCCCAGCCCGGTCGCGACCAGCCCCGCATTCTGCGCCGCGAGCCGCACGCCCGACGCGGCTTCGCGAACAGTGTCGGGCGGGCTCATCGCCCCGATCCCGCGCTCGACTGGCGCTGCGGCGGCGCCGGCTGGCGCGGCTGCGGTCGCGGGTTGCCGGCCGCCGGCACCTGTGCCTCGCCGGGCTGGTTCTGCTGCGGCACGACCAGCCCCTGCACGCGCTCGCCCGGCGCCGAGACCAGGCGGGAGAGCCCGCTGCGCAGGTCCACGATCGCCTCCGCACCGTTCAACTGGTTGTCGCCGCGCGTGATGCGGACGCTGCCGACCAGCCGCGCCTGTCCGGTCTGCGGCGAATAGGCACCGCGGTCGCCGCGCACGACCTCCTCCGCCGTGCGGATCTCCACGTTGCCGAAGGCCTCCACGCGCTCGATCCGGCTGCCCTCGCCGGGGCCGGGCAACCCGCCAGCGCGCGCCGGCTGCGGCGTGCCGGCCGGCTGCGGCGCAGCTTCGAGGAAATAGGCCACGAGCGTATCCGCCGCGATCCGCCGGTCGTCGCTGGTGACCACCAGCGCCCCGCCGCGCGCCACCGCCATCTTGCGCCCGGGATAGTATTCCAGGCTCTCCCGCGCGGTGATTCGCTGGTCCGGCGTATCCAGCGCGAGGCCAGCGCCCGACAGCACCATCACCGCCTGATCCATGTCGTACACCGCGCGCTCGCCCGTCGCGCGTTCCGTCGCGGAGCTGATGCGCACGCGGCCTTCCGCTTCCAGCCGCCAGATCTCGCTGCCCGAGACCGGGCTCGCACCGGGCTGCGGAGGCGCGGCGCCGCCGCGCGGGCGGTAGCGCGCGATCAGCCGGTCCGCATCCACCGTCACGCCGTCTCGCACGGCGCGCGCGTTGCCGCGGGCGATCACCACCTGCTCCGCCTGCCGCCATTCGATGCCGTCGGTCGAGGTGATCTCGATCGGCCCGCCCTGCGTCAGGTCGAGGTTCTGCGCCGCGGCCGGCAGGGCCAACACCAACGCGGCAGCAACAAGCGCGGCCCTCATTCCGCGCCTTCCAGCACCGCGCGCGCATTGCCCTTGAAGATCACGACCTGCCCGCGGTCCACCAGCCGGAAGCCTTCCGCCGTCAGCGTGCCGAACGGCCCCTGCACCGCGACGGGATCGTCGCCTTCCGCATTGCCGCCGGCCACGTCGAGCGCTGCGCGTTCCGTCACGAACTGCGTGCCGTCATCATGGTGGACCGTGACCTGGCCGGCGAGGTCGAGGTGGCTGCCAGGCTTGTCGTAGCGGCCTTCCCGCGCCTCCAGGTACACCCACCCGCCATCCGTCAGCGCCAGGTCGGCCCGCGGCGCCTGCAACTGCACCACCTCCTCGTTCCCCGCCTGCACGGCGCTGTCGGCGGTGACCGTGTAGGGCCGGCTCTGCTCGTCCACGCCCTGGTAGCGCGGGTTGCGGATGTGCAGCGCGTCGGGCCGCATCTCCGCCACGCGGCGGAACGCGACGCGGCCGCGATCCGCCGCGCTCTCGAACTCCGGCCAGAGCGCGATCGTCGCGAGCAGCGCCACCGCCGCGATAGGGAACAGCCGCTTCCCCATCGCCACCATCACGCGATGCCGCGCGAGCTGGCCCGCGCTCGGCGCGCGGCGCCGGCGGGAGGGCGGTGGCATGCGGCTGGCCGGGGCACGCATCGGGAGCGACGCGGTCGCGGCCCCACGCGTGGCGGGGGGTGGTGACCTCACCGCCCTTGTATGGGCCGCCCCTCGGCGAGGGTCAACGCGCGCGTGCGATCGGACAAAAAATGTGCCAAGGTCAAGAAACACGCCTTGAACAATGCCTTACCAAGCGCGTCCCCGGCTAATGCGCGAAGATGTCGGGGTCCGCATAGCCCAGCAGGTCCAGGCGCCCGCGCGTCGGCAGGAAGCGGTAGCACTCTTCGGCCAGCTCCAGCCGCCCCTCGCGCTCCAGCAGCCCCTTCAGCCGCGCCCAGAGCGCGTGCAGGTGCAGCACGTCGGAAGCGGCATAGGCGAGCTGCTCCTGCGTCAGCTCCGCCGCGCCCCAGTCGCTCGTCTGCTGCTGCTTCGAGAGGTCCACGCCGAGCAGGTCCTTGCAGAGGTCCTTCAGCCCGTGCCGGTCCGTGAAGGTCCGCACCAGGCGCGAGGCGATCTTCGTGCACACTACCGGCGCCACCGAGACGCCGAGCGCGTGATGCAGCATCGCCACGTCGAAGCGCGCGAAGTGGAAGATCTTGAGGACCGAGGCATCCTCCAGCAGCCGCTTCAGGTTCGGGCAGTCCGCGCCCCGGCCGCCGAGCGCAGGCGGCACGATCTGCACGCAATGCGCATTGCCGTCCCCCGCCGAGAGCTGCACGAGGCACAGCCGGTCGCGCCGTGGGTCGAGGCCCATCGTCTCGGTATCCACCGCGACGGTCGCGCCGAGGTCGAGGTCGGCCGGCAGGTCGTGCTTGTGCAGCCGTATCATGGCGCCCCGGGTGAAGATGGTGTCGCCCAAGGAGGGAGCCTTGGCTTGCTGCCGCCGCGCTCGCGGCGAGTGGTGCCCAGGAAAGGACTCGAACCTTCACAGCCTTGCGGCCACAGGTACCTGAAACCTGCGCGTCTACCAATTCCGCCACCTGGGCAGGTGCGTATCCGGCGAGGCGCGGTGTCTAAGGGCGCGCCGCGGAGGCGTCAAGACAGCGCGCCGCGGAGGCATCAAGACGGCGCGCCGCGGAGGCATCAAGACGGCGCGCCGCGGAGGCATCAAGACGGCGCGCCGCGCCTTGGCGCGCCCCCGCGCCCTCCATATGGTGCGGCGCGAAGAACCGGGAGTTCGGGTGATGCGAGGCCTGCTGGGGCGCAAGGTTGCGACGGTGTTCGGCGGCTCCGGCTTCATCGGCCGCTACGTCGTGCAACGCCTGGCGCAGCAGGACTACGTGGTGCGCGTGGCCGTGCGCGACCCGGCCGGCGCGCGGTTCCTGCAGACGCAAGGCAGGGTCGGCCAGATCGTCCCGCTCGCGGCGTCCGTCACCGATGCCGCCGCCGTCGCGCGCGCGGTGGAGGGCGCCGGCGTCGTCGTGAACCTCGTCGGAATCCTCTTCGAGCGCAGGGCAGGGGACTTCACCCGCATCCAGGGCGAGGCACCCGGCATCGTCGGCTGCGCCGCCGCCGCCTCGGGCGTGGAGAGCCTGGTCCACCTCTCCGCCATCGGCGCCGACGCGCAATCGCCGAGCCTCTACGCGAAGAGCAAGGCCGCGGGCGAGGCGGCGGTGCGCGACGCCTTCCCGGCGGCGACGATCCTGCGCCCCTCCGTGGTCTTCGGGCCGGAGGACGACTTCTTCAACCGCTTCGCCGCGATGTCGCGCCTGCCCTTCATGCCCGTGGTCTCCGGCGGCACGCGGTTCCAGCCGGTGTTCGTCGGCGACGTCGCCGACGCCGTCATGGCCGCGATCGCCCGGCCGGAGGCGCAGGGCCGGACCTACGAGCTAGGCGGCCCGCGGGCGATGACGATGGCGGAGGTGCTGCGCTTCATCCTGGACACCACGCGCCGCCGCCGGCCGATGCTGGACATGCCGATGGGCTTCATGCGCTGGCAGGCCGGCCTGTTGCAGCGCCTGCCCTCGCCGCCCGTCACGCAGGACCAGCTGACCCTGCTGGAGCGGGACAACGTGGTGACGGAAGGTGCGCCAGGGCTGGCGGAGCTGGGCATCGCGCCCAAGTCGGTCGAGGCCGTAGTGCCTGGCTATCTGCGTCGGTTCCGCCCCGGCGGCGGGCGACGGGAGACGGCGTAATCTGGCCGCTGCGGACCTTTTTGAGGAGCCCTCGACCGGTCCACGGCACTCGTTTCGTTCGAAGCGGCCCAGGAAGGGCACCCCTGCTGCCATAAATGCCCGGAACGGACTCGCATCGCCGCGAGCGCTGATGTAAACGCTTCGCCGACAGGCCCGGCCACCCCCGCCGCGCCCGCGGGAGCAACGCGCCGCCATGGCCGAACGAATGCTGCAATTCGTGCGCCTCGACCAGCGCATGCCCGAGAAGCGCGACGCCACCGCCCGCCGCACGGATTTTGCCGAGATCTACGAGGCCTTCGACCCGACCGCCGCCGCCACCCAGGCGAGCCGGTGCAGCCAATGCGGCGTGCCCTTCTGCCAGGTGCATTGCCCCCTCAACAACAACATCCCGGACTGGCTGAAGCTGACCGCCGAGGGCCGGCTGGAAGAGGCGTACGAGGTCGCCGCCGCCACCAACACCTTCCCCGAGATCTGCGGCCGCATCTGCCCGCAGGACCGCCTCTGCGAAGGCAACTGCGTCATCGAGAAGGATTTCGGCGCCGTCACCATCGGCTCCGTCGAGAAATACATCACCGACACCGCCTGGGACCGCGGCTGGGTGCAGCCGCCGCGCGCCATCCGCGAACTCGGCCAGAGCGTCGGCATCATCGGCGCGGGGCCGGCGGGGTTGGCCGCCGCCGAGCGCCTGCGCACCCGCGGCTACGACGTGCACGTCTATGACCGCTACGACCGCGTCGGCGGCCTGCTGATCTACGGCATCCCTAACTTCAAGCTGGAGAAGGAGGTGGTGCTGCGCCGCTGGAAGCAGTTCGAGGAGGGCGGCATCCGCTTCCACCTCGGCGTCGGCGTCGGCGAGCACGTCTCGATGTCGGAGCTGCGCGCCCGCCACGACGCGATCCTGATCGGCACCGGCGTGTACAAGGCGCGCGACATGGCCGCGCCGGGCATCGGCCTCGACGGCATCGTCCCCGCGCTGGACTTCCTGACCGCCTCCAACCGCGTCGGCCTCGGCGAGGCGGTGCCGGCCTTCGACACCGGCGCGCTGAACGCGGCGGGCAAGCAGGTGGTGGTGATCGGCGGCGGCGACACGGCGATGGATTGCGTGCGCACGGCCGTGCGGCAGGGCGCCTCCTCCGTCACCTGCCTCTACCGCCGCGACAAGGCGAACATGCCCGGCTCCATGCGCGAGGTGCACCACGCCGAGGAGGAAGGCGTGCGCTTCGAATGGCTCGGCGCCCCCGAAGCCTTCCGCGGCGATGCGCGCGTGACGGCGGTGATCGCGCACCGCATGCATCTCGGCCTGCCCGACGCGACCGGACGCCAGCAGGTGACACCCGTCCCCGGCAGCCGCTTCGAGTTGCCGGCGGACCTCGTCATCATGGCCCTCGGCTTCGACCCGGAGGATCTGCCGAAGGCCTTCGACGAGCCGGCGTTGACGGTGACGAAGTGGGGCACGCTGAAGGTGGACCACCGCACGATGATGACGTCGCTCCCCGGCGTCTTCGCCGCCGGCGACATCGTCCGCGGCGCATCGCTCGTCGTCTGGGCCATCCGCGACGGTCGCGACGCGGCGGATGCGATGCACGGCTACATCCAGGCGAAGGCGCGGCCGCTGGCCGTGGCAGCGGAGTGAGGCGGCGCAGTCTCACTATCGGCACTGCATGGCTCTGGTGCTCGTGGACCGACGCGTTGGCGCAGGGTGCGCGCGCGACTGCGGCTGAGTGGCAGCGCGTTCTCGAGCCATTAAACCACTCTCTCGCGCAGCATATGATTGATGGAGTCCGCAACCGCGCTCGGCAGGCGGTCGCCCTGGACGGCGGGAATTGGGCGCGAGTTGAACCCATGCTAGCCGAGATCATTCTTCAGCCTTTCCATCAGCGCTTGGAGATGAAACTGGCAACAGTCGCGTCAGTATTCGCACAGCGCTTTACGGCTGCCGATTTGCGCGAGATGGATCGGCTTGGGCGCGGAGCCGAACTCCGGCAATCGCCGGAAGCTGCGCGGTTCCGCAATGCTCTCAACGACATTTACGGGGTAACGGTGGGCGAGTTCACTCGCGAGATTCCCCAGTGGATTCCCAGCCTTTGGATGCAGCTGAATCGGCGCCTTGTTGCCGAAGGCATGCGTCCTGTACGAAACGATCGCGGTTGGTATTGAGGAGCACACATATGCATTCCGTGCGATCGGACCTCGAATTCGTGCCGCGCTACACGCGTGAAGTCGCCCGGCTCACCACAGAGGCGCATCTCGACCTCACCGAGCATGATGCCTGCGGCGTCGGCCTCGTCGCCGCGCTCGATGGGCAACCCTCCCGCAAGGTCGTGCAGGCCGGCATTGATGCGCTCAAGGCCGTCTGGCACCGCGGCGCCGTGGACGCCGACGGCAAGACCGGCGACGGCGCCGGCATCTACCTGGAGATCCCGCAGGACTTCTTCACCGAAGTCGTGCAGCGCGGCGGCGACGAGGTGCGGCCCGGCCGCATCGCCGTCGGCATGGTCTTCCTGCCCAAGACCGACCTCGGCGCGCAGGAACGCTGCCGCCAGATCGTCGAGACCGAGGTGCTGAACGCCGGCTACGCGATCTACTCTTGGCGCCAGGTGCCGATCGAGACCGCCTGCATCGGCGAGAAGGCGAATGCCACCCGCCCGGAGATCGAGCAGATCCTCATCTGGAACCCGTCCGGCGCCGACGACGACACCTACGAACGCGACCTCTACGTCATCCGCCGCCGGATCGAGAAGGCGGCCATCGCGGCCCAGATCCCGGAGCTCTACCTCTGCTCGCTGTCCTGCCGCAGCGTGATCTACAAGGGCATGTTCCTCGCGGAAAGCCTGACGGAATTCTACCCGGACCTGCTCGATGCCCGCTTCGTCAGCCGCTTCGCGATCTACCACCAGCGCTACAGCACCAACACCTTCCCCACCTGGCGCCTGGCCCAGCCCTTCCGCATGCTCGCCCACAACGGCGAGATCAACACGCTGCACGGCAACGCGAACTGGATGAAGTCGCACGAGACGCGCCTCTCCCACCGTCTCCTCGACGCGTACATGGACGACATCAAGCCGGTCGTGCAGGCCGGCGGCAGCGACACCGCCACCCTCGACAACGTCTTCGAGCTGCTGGTCCGCGGCGGTCGCGACGCGCCGATGGCGAAGGCGATGCTCATCCCGGAATCCCTCGGTAACAACGCCACCATGCCGGAGGCGCATCGCGAGCTCTTCCTCTACTGCAACGCGGTGATGGAACCCTGGGACGGCCCGGCCGCGATCTGCGCGACCGACGGGCGCTGGGTGATCGCGGGGCTGGACCGCAACGGCCTGCGCCCGATGCGCTTCTCCGTCACGAACGACCGCCTGCTGATCGTCGGCTCCGAGACCGGCATGGTGAAGCTGCCGGAGGATTCCATCGTGCAGAAGGGCCGCGTCGGCCCGGGCCAGTGTATCGGCGTGGACCTCACCACCGGCGAGTTCTTCGGCGACACCGCGTTGAAGGACGCACTCGCCGCCCGCAAGCCCTTCGGCCAATGGACGAGCCGGACGACGCGCATTGACGGCATCGTCAAGGCCGGCGCCGACGAGCAGGCCGAATACGCCGGCGAGTCGCTGCGCCGCCGCCAGCTCGCCGTCGGCTACACGCTGGAGGAGCTGGAGACGATCCTGCACCCGATGGTGGAGGAAGCCAGCGAGGCCGTCGGCAGCATGGGCGACGACACGCCGATCGCCGTGCTCTCCGGCCAATACCGCGGCCTGCACCACTATTTCCGCCAGTCCTTCAGCCAGGTCACCAACCCGCCGATAGACAGCCTGCGCGAGACGCGGGTGATGACGCTGAAGACCCGCCTCGGCAACCTCGGGAATATCCTCGACGAGGACCCGACGCAGTGCGACATGCTCATGCTCGACAGCCCCGTGCTGTCGGTCGCGGAATTCGCGGCGATGCGCGCCTATATGGGCGACACCGCCTGCGTCGTGGACGCCACCTGGCCCGCGGTCGAAGGCGAAGCCGGCCTCCGCCGCGGCATCGAGCGCATCCGCCGCGAGGCCGAGGAGGGCGTGCGCAGCGGCTGCACCCACGTCATCCTGACCGACGAACACCAGGGACCGGAGCGCGCCGCGATCCCGATGATCCTCGCGGTCGGCGGCGTGCACACGCACCTCGTGCGCAACTCTCTGCGCACCTTCACCAGCCTCAACGTGCGCTGCGCGGAGGCGATTGACGTCCACTACCTCGCCGTCCTGATCGGCGCCGGCGCGACGACGGTCAACGCCTATCTGGCGCAGGAGAGCATCGCGGACCGCCACCGGCGCGGGCTGTTCCCGAACCTGTCGCTGAAGGATTGCGTCGCGCGCTACAAGAAGGCCGCCGACAAGGGCCTGCTGAAGGTGATGTCCAAGATGGGCATCTCCGTCCTCAGCTCCTACCGCGGCGGCATGAACTTCGAGGCGATCGGCCTCTCCCGCGCGCTGGTCGCCGAGTTCTTCCCCGGCGTCGCCTCCCGCATCTCCGGCATCGGCCTCTCCGGCATCGCGCGCCGCGTGCTCGCGCTGCACGCGAAGGCCTGGGACGCGGATGCGGTCGCGCTGCCCGTCGGCGGCCTCTACAAGCTGCGCCGCCGCGGCGAGAACCACGCCTTCGACGGCAGCCTGATCCACACGCTGCAGAAGGCCGTCGAGACCGACAGCTACCAGACCTTCAAGCGCTATTCCGAGGGCGTGCGCAAGCTGCCGCCGGTGGCGCTGCGGGACCTGCTGGATTTCCGCAAGGAGGGCCGCACGCGCGTCGCCATCGAGGAAGTCGAGAGCATCACCGAGATCCGCAAGCGCCTCGTCGCGCCCGGCATCTCGCTCGGCGCGCTCAGCCCCGAGGCGCATGAGACGCTCTCCATCGCCATGAACCGCATCGGCGCGCGGTCCGACTCCGGCGAAGGCGGCGAGGAGCCGGCCCGCGCCCGCCCGCGCCCGAACGGCGACAACGCGAACAGCGCCATCAAGCAGATCGCCTCCGGCCGCTTCGGCGTCACCGCCGAATACCTGAACAACTGCCGGGAGATCGAGATCAAGGTCGCGCAGGGCGCGAAGCCCGGCGAGGGCGGCCAGCTTCCCGGCTTCAAGGTCACGGAACTGATCGCAACGCTCCGTCACTCCACCCCCGGCGTGATGCTGATCTCGCCGCCGCCGCACCACGACATCTACTCGATCGAGGATCTTGCGCAGCTCATCTACGACCTGAAGCAGATCAATCCCGAGGCGACCGTCTGCGTGAAGCTCGTCGCGCGCAGCGGCATCGGCACCATCGCCGCCGGCGTCGCGAAGGCGAAGGCCGACGCGATCCTGATCTCCGGCCATTCCGGCGGCACCGGCGCATCCCCCGTGTCCTCCATCAAGCATGCCGGCCTGCCCTGGGAGATGGGGCTGTCCGAGACGCACCAGGTCTTGCAGCTCAACCGCCTGCGCCATCGCGTGAAGCTGCGCACGGATGGCGGGATCAAGACCGGGCGCGACGTGGTGATCGCGGCCATGCTCGGCGCCGAGGAATTCGGCATCGGCACCGCCTCTCTCGTGGCGATGGGCTGCATCATGGTCCGCCAGTGCCACTCCAACACCTGCCCCGTCGGCGTCTGCACGCAGGACGAGGCGCTGCGCCAGAAATTCGCGGGCACGCCGGAGAAGGTCATCAACCTCTTCTCCTTCGTCGCCGAGGAGGTGCGGGAAATCCTCGCCGAGCTGGGCTTCCGCAGGATCACCGACGTGATCGGCCGCACCGACCTGCTGCGCCAGGTGTCGCGCGGCTCCGCCGACCTCGACGACCTCGACCTCAACCCGCTGCTGGTAAAGGCCGATGCCGGGCCGAACGCGTCCTACTGCACGCTGGAAGGCCGGAACGAGGTGCCGGAAACGCTCGACGCCGACATGATCCGCGACGCTGCGGCGCTGTTCCAGCGCGGCGAGAAGATGCAGCTCGCCTACAACATCCGGAACACCCACCGCGCGATCGGCACGAAGATCAGCAGCAGGATCGTGCGGAAGTTCGGCATGAACGGCTTGCAGCGCGGCCACCTCACCGTCCGCCTGCGCGGCTCCGCCGGCCAGTCGCTCGGCGCCTTCGCGGTGCGCGGCCTGAAGCTGGAGGTGTTCGGCGACGCCAACGACTATGTCGGCAAGGGCCTGTCCGGCGGCACCATCGTCGTGCGTCCCGCGCCGTCATCCAGGCTCGTCTGGAACGAGAACACGATCATCGGCAACACCGTGCTCTACGGCGCGACCGGCGGCGCGCTCTTCGCCGCCGGCCAGGCCGGCGAGCGCTTCGCCGTCCGCAACTCCGGCGCGCTCGCGGTGGTGGAGGGCTGCGGCGCCAATGGCTGCGAATACATGACCGGCGGCTGCGCCGTGATCCTCGGCGCCGTCGGCGACAATTTCGGCGCGGGCTTCACCGGCGGCATGGCCTTCGTCCACGACGCCGACGGCACCTTCGAGGCGCGCGCGAACCCGGAAACCCTGCTCTGGCGCCGCCTCGGCGGCAGCGCGCATTGGGAAGGCGTGCTGCGCGAGCACGTGGCCCGCCACGTGCGCGAAACCGGCAGCCCCTTCGCCGCGCGCCTGCTCAACAACTGGAACGAGGAACGCGACCACTTCTGGCACGTCGTCCCGAAGGACTACGCGCGCTACCTGCCGAAGCCGATGGAAGACGAACCCGCCATCGCCGCGGAGTGACAAGGTCGCGCGGCCCTCACCCGCCTCGCTGCGCTCGGCACCCTCTCCCGTCAAACGGGAGAGGGAGGGGCCCACACGAAGCGTGAGAAGGTGAGGGCCGCGCCGCGCCCTACAACCCCGCCTGCGTGACGAACTTCGTGTTCAGATACGCCTCGATCGCCTCCGACCCACCCTCGCTGCCGTAGCCGGAATCCTTCACCCCGCCGAACGGCACCTCCGGCAGCGCCAGGCCGAGATGGTTGATCGTCATCATCCCCGTCTCGACCTTCGCCGCGATCGCATTCGCCGTCTTCGCGCTGCGCGTGAAGGCATAGGCCGCGAGGCCGTAGGGCAGGCGGTTCGCCTCCTCCACCACCTCGTCGAAGTCGCTGAAGGGCGCGATCATCGCGAGCGGGCCGAACGGCTCCTCGTTCATCATGCGCGCGTCCTTGCCGACGCCGGTCAGCACGGTCGGCTGGTAGAAGTAGCCCTTGTTGCCGATCCGCTCGCCGCCCGCATGCACCTCCGCGCCCTTCTGCCGCGCATCGGCCACGAGCGACTCCACCCAGGGCACGCGCCGGTCATGCGCCAGCGGCCCCATCTGCGTGCCCTCCGCCGTGCCGTCACCGACGCGAAGTCCCTTCGCCACGGCCACGAACCGCTCTACGAACGGCTCGTACAGCTCCTCCTGCACCAGGAAGCGAGTCGGCGAGACGCAGACCTGGCCGGCGTTGCGGAACTTCGCCGCCGCCAGCGTCTTCGCCGCATGCTCCAGATCCGCATCGCCGAAGACGATCGCCGGCGCATGCCCGCCGAGTTCCATCGTCGCGCGCTTCATATGCGTGCCCGCCAGCGCCGCCAGGTGCTTGCCCACGGGCGTGGAGCCCGTGAAGGTCACCTTGCGGATCACCGGATGCGCGATGAGGTATTCGCTGATCTCCGCCGGCACGCCGTACACCAGGCCGACCACGCCGGCGGGCAGCCCCGCATCCACGAAGGCGCGCACCAGCGCGGCCGGGCTCGCCGGCGTCTCCTCCGGCGCCTTCACGATGATCGAACAGCCCGTCGCCACCGCCGCCGACAGCTTCCGCACGACCTGGTTGATCGGGAAGTTCCAGGGCGTGAAGGCTGCGACCGGCCCGACCGGCTCCTTCACGACGAGCTGGTAGATGCCCTCGCCGCGCGCCGGCACCACGCGGCCATACGCGCGCCGCGCTTCCTCCGCGAACCAGTCAATGATGTCGGCCGCCGCCAGCACCTCCACCTTCGCCTCTGGCAGCGGCTTGCCCTGTTCCAGCGTCATCAGCCGCGCCGTCTCGTCGGCGCGCGAGCGCAGGAGGTCGGCCGCCTTGCGCATGAGCTTCGAGCGGTCATAGGCCGAGACCTTCCGCCACGCCGCGAAGCCCCAGTTCGCCGCGTCCAGCGCCTCATCCAGGTCGTCCTTGCCGGCATGCGCGACGGTGCCGATCACCTCCTCTGTCGCCGGATTCACCACGGGAATGGTCCGGCCCGACCGCGCCGCGCGCCAGGTGCCGTCAATGAAGAGCTGGGTGTCCGCGTACATGCGCTTGTCCTCCGGTCGGTTCGGCGCGGACACTCGCATGGCCACGCGGCCGGGGAAACCCGACATGGGAGCAGGGATGCGATGCCGGACCGACCACGCCTGATCTTCGTGCCGCCGGGAAGCGGCGAGGGCCACTGGCAGCCCCAGCCTGCGAATGGCTGGATCGAGGTGCTGACCTCGCCGCGCATGGAAGGTGCGCCGCCCGGCTTCTCCGCCGGCCTGCAGGAACTGCCGCCGCTCGGCAAGATCCGCGAACACGCGCATCCCGCGCAGACCGAGGTGTTCTGGATCGTCTCCGGCCAGGCGCTCGGCCCCTGGACGGCGTCGTCCGCCGCGTCGTCGCCGGCACCTTCATGGTCGCGCCGCCGCACCTCCGCCACGGCTTCATCAACGACGGCGACGCGCCGTTCCGCTTCCTCTGGCTGCTGATCCCGGCGGGGCTGGAGGACTTCTTCACCGCGATCGGCCGCCCGAAGCGCGAAGGCGAGCCCGATCCGACGCCCTATCCGCGCCCGACCGAAACCGGCGCGATCGAACTCGCGACGGTCTTCGAGACGCTCGACCCGCCGCCCGAACCGCCGTGGGACACCGCGCCGATCAAAGACGCCCGCGTGCTACCGACGATTCCCTCCCCCGCCTCTGCGGGGGAGGGCTAGGGTGGGGGCATCAAGGCCGCAGCCGCCCTAGCTGTTCGGCCCCCGCTCCATCGCGAAGGGCTGCCAGCGCCGCAGCCCCGACCCCGGCAGCACCGTCGGGTTCACGCAGCTCATCGGCCAGCGCCCGCTCAGCACCAGCGCCAGCTCCTGCCCCGCCCGCCGGCGCCGCGCCTCGTCGAAGCGCGCCGACGCGCTGGCGTTGTGCGGCGAGAGGATGACGTGCGGCATCGCCAGCAGCGGGTTGTCCTTCCCCGCCGGCTCCACCTCGAACACGTCGAGCCCCGCCCCGGCGATCGCACCCGATTGCAGCGCCGCGATCAGCGCCGCCTCGTCCACCGTCGGCCCGCGCCCGGTGTTGATGAAGATCGCGGTCTTCTTCATGCGCGCGAAGTGCTTCGTGCTCAGCATCCTCCGCGTCTCCGCCGTATCCGGCGCGTGCATCGAGACGAAGTCGCTCTCCGACAGCACCTGGTCCAGGCTCGCCGGCACCACGCCGAGCGCCGACATCGTCAGCTCGTCCACGTACGGGTCATAGGCCAGCAGGCGCAGCCCGAAGGCCTTCGCGCGCATCGCCACCAGCCGCGCCACGCGCCCGAAGGCGACGAAGCCGAGCGTCTGCCCCATCAGCCGCGGCACCTTCAGCAGTTGCGGCCGGCCCTCGCCCCAGCGGCCCTCGCGCACCATGCGGTCCTGCTCGATGGCGCGGCGATGCGTCGCCAGCAGCAGCATCATCGCGTGGTCCGCGACCTCCTCGATGAAGGTGTCCGGGCAGTTGGTGACGGGGATGCCCTTCGCCGTCGCGGCCGGCACGTCCACGTAGTCCACGCCGACCGTCGCACAGGTGATGACCTTCGCCTTCGACGCCGCCGCGATCATGCGCGACGTGAACTTCATGCCCTTCGCGTAGATCGCGTCCGCCTCGCCGGCCGCGGCGCAGAAGGCGTCCTCGTTCGGCGCGCATTCCACGATCTCGGCGCCCATGCGCTCCAGCGCCTCCAGCTCGAAGCCGTAGCCGCCGCCGCTCGTCGTGAAGGACACCGCCGCGGGCGTGAGAATCTTCATCGCTTCCCCCATCATCTTGCCGTGCCGCGACGTTGCTCTAGGCTCCGCGCACCGGCAAGGGGAGGGAACGCATGGCACGGCTGTCCGGCAAGGTGGCGTGGGTGACGGGCGCGGGCAGCGGCATCGGCGAGGCCGCCGCGCTGAAGCTCGCCGAGGAGGGCGCCTCGATCGTGCTGACCGGCCGGCGCGAGGCGCCGTTGCAGGCAGTCGCCGCACAAATCGCGACCGACGCTTTCGTGCAACCCGCCGACCTGATGGACCCCGAAGCCGTGAAGCGCGTCGGCGCGGCGATCTCCGAGCGGTTCGGCCGGCTCGACATCCTCGTCAACAACGCCGGGCTCAACATCACCCCGCGCCGCTGGTCCGTCCTCACGCCCGAAGGCATCGACGAACTGGTCCGCGGCAATCTCAGCAGCGCGATGTATTGCGTGACGGTCGCGCTGCCCTTCATGCGCGCCCAGCAGGACGGCGTGATCATCCACACCGCGAGCATGGCCGGCCGCAACGTCTCCCCGCTCTCCGGCCCCGGCTACACCGCGGCGAAGCACGGCGTCGTCGCGATGAGCCACACGATCAACATGGAGGAATGCGTCAACGGTATCCGAAGCTGCGTGATCTGCCCCGGCGAGGTCGCGACGCCCATCCTCGACAAGCGGCCCAACAAGCTCTCGCCCGAGGACCTGGCCCGCATGGTCCGCAGCGAGGATGTCGGCGACCTCATCCGCTACGTCGCCTGCCTGCCCCCGCACGTCACGCTGAACGAGGCCTGGATCACCCCGACCTGGAACCGCAGCTACGTCGCCGCAATGGAGCGGAAGCTCTGACGTCTCCCTCCCCCGTTTACGGGGGAGGGTCGGGGTGGGGGCTCGCCGATCAGCGCACCCGCATCGCCCGCCCGCTCCCCTACTCCTTCACCGCCCCCGTCAGCGACGACACGTAGTAATCCACGAAGAACGAATAGAAGATCGCCACCGGCAGGGAGCCGAGCAGCGACCCCGCCATCAGCGCCCCCCACTGGTACACGTCGCCCGTCACCAGTTCCGTCAGGATCGCCACCGGCACCGTCTTGTTCTCGCTACTCTGGATGAAGGCCAACGAGTAGATGAACTCGTTCCAGGACAGCGTGAAGCTGAAGATGCCCGCCGAGATCAGCCCGGGCACCGCCAGCGGCAGCGTGATCTGCCGCAGGATCTGCAGGCGCGTCGCGCCGTCAATCAGCGCGCATTCCTCCAGCTCGTACGGGATGGACTTGAAGTAGCCGATCAGCAGCCAGGTGCAGAACGGGATCAGGAAGGTCGGGTAGGTCAGGATCAGCGCGAAGGGCGTGTCGAACAGGCCGAGCCGATAGACCATCGTCGCCAACGGAATGAACAGGATGGAAGGCGGCACCAGATACGCCAGGTAGATCGCCAGCCCGACATACTGGCTGCCCGTGAAGCGCAGCCGCTGGATCGCGTACGCCGCGAGCGTGCTGGCCAGCAGCGACAGGAAGGTGGAGCAGACCGCCACCAGCATCGTCGTCCATAGCCACTTCGGATAGCTGGTGCGGAACAGCAGGTGGTAGATGTGGTCGAGCGTCGGCGAGCTGATCCAGAGCGGGTTGTGCCGCCCGAAATCGTACAGCTCCGCGTTCGGCTTGAACGCCGTCACGGTCATCCAATAGAACGGGAACAGCAGGATCAGCACGAAGCACGCGAGCGGGACATACAGCGTCACCACGCGCCGCGTGCGGCTGTCCCACGCCATCGCCTCCGGCGTCGCGGAGGCGGTGTTGGTGGTGCCGGGGCTGGCCGCGACATCGGACATCAGTCGTTGCTCTCCCCCTGCTGCCACTTCCGCCGCGCGAGCGCGAAGTAGCTGAACAGCGTCGCGAAGACGAGGAACGGGATCATCGCCACCGCGATCGCCGCGCCCTCGCCCAGCTGCCCGCTCGGGATGCCGCGCTGGAAGGCCAGCGTCGCCATCAGATGCGTGGAATTCACCGGCCCGCCGCGGGTAATGGAGTACACCAGCTGGAAATCGGTGAAGGTGAAGATGATGGAAAACGTCATCACGATCGCCAGGATCGGCAGCAGCATCGGGAAGGTGATGAAGCGGAAGCGCTGCCACGGCGAGGCGCCGTCCAGCAGCGCCGCCTCGTACAGCGAAGGCGAGATCGTCTGGAGCCCCGCCAGCAACGAGATCGCGACGAACGGGATGCCGCGCCAGACATTCGCCGCGATCAGGCTCCACCGCGCCGGCCAGGCCGTGCTGATGAAGTCCACATTCGTCGTGCGCAGCCCCATCTCGATCAGCATCCAGGAGATGATCGAGAACTGCGGATCGTAGATCCACCAGAACGCGATCGCCGAGAGCACCGTCGGCACGATCCAGGGCAGCAGCACGATGGCGCGCAGGAAGGACTTGAACGGCAGGTGCTGGTTCAGCAGCAGCGCGAGCCACAGCCCCAGCCCGAACTTCAGCACCGTCGCGACGGAGGTGTAGAAGACGCTGTAGAACACCGCGTTCCAGAAGATCGGGTCCTCGAACAGGTATTCGAAGTTCTCGAACCCGACCCACACCCCCCGCCGGCCGATCGTCGTGTCCGTGAAGGCCAGCCACACGCCGAGGCCGAGCGGGTAGGTCAGGAAGGTCATCAGCAGCCCGACCGCGGGGGCCAGGCAGATGACGACCAGGAAGGGCTTCCAGTCGAACAGCCGCGCCAGCGCGCCGGGCTGCTGGCGAACCTTGGTCCAGGCCGGCGCGACGGTCGCGGACATCGCTCAGCGCGCGCGGAAGTGGCGGCGGGCGCGGCGCTCGGCTTCCGCCGCGGCCTGCTGCGGCGTCGCCTGGCCGGAGGCAACGGAGGCGTACATCTGCACCAGCACGTAGTCGGCGTTGGCTGCCGCGGACCCCTGGCTGATCGGGCCCTTGTAGCCGGCGTAGAACTGCGAATCCATCACGTCGCGGAAGATCGCCACCTTCGGATCGCCGCTCCACACCGGATTGTTCGCGTAGGCGTTCAGCGGCTGCGACCAGTAGCCGAGATTCGCGGCCAGCCAGGGGTTGTACTGATCGGCTTCCAGCAGGAAGGCCAGCAGCGCCTTGGCGGCGTTGGGGAAGCGGCTGTGGCGGAACACCATGGCGTTCAGCGTCAACCCTGCCATGGGAGAGGTCGGCGCCAGGCCCTTCGGCAGCAGCGTGTGTTCGGTATCCGCGGCGATCGGCGCCGTCGCGGGATCGTTCTTCAGCGCGAAATACAGCGAGACGCCGTTCGACGTCAGGTGCAGCTCGTTCGCGGCATAGGCGCGGTTGTTGCTGATGTCGCCCCAGGCGATTGTGCCGGGTATGAACGTCGCATACAGCTCCTTCACGTATTCCAGCGAGGCGACCGTCTCACGGCTGTTGATGGCGACGTTCCCGCCCTCGTCCACCAGGTAGCCGCCGAACGACCAGAGCATGAACTGCGCGAAGCCGTTGCCGTCGCCGACGGCGTTGCCCAGCGCGAAGCCGGCCGGCTTGTTGATGCGCCGCAGCGCCTGGCAGAGCCGCAGGAAGCCGGCATGGTCCTCCGGGATGCTGGTGAACCCGGCTTCGTTGACGGCCGACTTGCGCCACACCAGCGGCCCGCCGGACGCGCCGAAGGGCAGGCCGAGCCAGATGTCGCTGCCGTGGCGCTTACCGTAGCGCTGCGCCATCGTCTTCCAGCCGCCATATTTCCCGCCGAGGTAGTTGGCCACGTCGGTCATGTCCACGAGCTTGTCCGCGTAGATGTGCGGCGCCTCGTTGAACCCGATGATGCAGTCCGGGCCGGCGCCGGTATTCGCCGTCACCGCGGTCTGCTGGGTGATGTCCTCCCACCCCACGAAGTCCACGCGGACCTCGATGTTGTTGGCCTGCGCGAACTTCGCGCAATTGGCGCGGAACACCTCCTCGTCCGGCTGCACGAAGCGCACGGGCCGCAGCATGCGCAGCGACGCGCCGCGCTCGATCGGCAGGTTCGGCATCGTCTGTGCCGCGGCCGACCCGGCGATCGCGGCGCCGCCGAGCGCGAGCGCCGAGCGGCGCGTGATGAGATGTGCCATGGTCCCGTGTTCCTCCTGCTTGCTGTCGTTGACCTACAGACGCCTGCCATCCGGCCCGAACAGGTGGACCAGCGAGAGATCGGGGCTGACCCGCAGCACGTCGCCGGGCCGGCCGGAAATCCGTTCGCGGAAGGCGCCGATGAGGGGCGTGTCGCCGATGCGCAGCCCCACCTGCGTCTCCGATCCGGTCGGCTCCACCACCGAGATCGTCGCGTGCACCCCGCCCTCGTCCAGCACCAGGTGCTCCGGCCGGATGCCGTACGTCGCGACGGTCCGGGGCGCGTGCGGCGGTAGTGGCAGCACCGCGCCCCCCTGCGCATGGAAGCCGCCGTCCCGCACCTCGCCCGGCAGAAGGTTCATCGCCGGGCTGCCGATGAAGCCGGCGACGAACAGGTTCGCCGGCCTGTCGTACAGCGCCAGCGGCGCGCCCGCCTGCTCGATCCGCCCGCCATTCATCACCACGATCTGGTCGGCCATCGTCATCGCCTCGATCTGGTCGTGCGTGACGTAGATCGTCGTCGTCTCCAGCCGCTGCTGCAGCTCCCGGATTTCGCTGCGCATCTGCACGCGCAGCTTGGCATCGAGGTTGGAGAGCGGCTCGTCGAACAGGAACACCTGGGGGTGCCGCACGATCGCGCGCCCCATCGCCACACGCTGCCGCTGCCCGCCCGAGAGCTGGCGCGGGTAGCGGTCCAGCAGCACGTCGAGGCCCAGGATCTTCGCCGCCCGCCGCACCTCCGTGTCCATCACGTCGGCCGGCGCCTTCGCGAGCTTCATGGAGAACGCCATGTTCTCCCGCACGGTCATGTGCGGGTACAGCGCGTAGTTCTGGAACACCATCGCGATGTCCCGGTCCTTCGGCGGCACGGTGTTCACCACGCGCCCGCCGATCGCGATCTCCCCGCCGGTGATGTTCTCCAGCCCCGCGATCATCCGCAGCAGCGTGGACTTGCCGCAGCCGGAAGGGCCGACGAGCACCACGAACTCGCCGTCCGAGATTTCCACGTCAACGCCGTGCAGGATGGGCGTGCTGCCGAAATTCTTCCGCACCTTGCGCACCGAGACAGCCGCCATCCGCATCCTCCCACGCGCCCGGACTCCGCTGGGCTGCGCCGTTGCGAGGCTAACAGCGGCTTGCCGGCCTGCGCAACTACGGGCGCGCACTTGCGCGACCACACCGCTTTACGGCGCCGGTCACGGGCGGCAGGCTGGGCCCACGCCACCACGAACGGATGCTCATGGTAGGACAGAGGCGCCTCGCCGCCCTGCTCGGCTCGCTCACGGCGCTCGGGCCGCTGGGCGTGGACATGTACCTGCCCGCCTTCCCGGCCATGGCGGCAGACCTCGCCGCCACGCCTGATGCCGTGCAGCGCACTCTCGCGACCTTCCTGCTCGGCATGGCCGCGGGGCAGCTGGTGTTCGGCCCGCTGTCGGACCGCTACGGCCGGCGCGCGCCGCTGTTCATCGGCCTGTCGCTGTTCTCCGCCGCATCGGTCGGCTGCGCGCTCGCGGGGTCCGCGGGCGTGCTGGCCTGGCTGCGCTTGGCGCAGGCGCTCGGTGGCTGCGCCGGCATGGTGATCGCGCGCGCCGTGGTGCGCGACGTGACGGACGAGCGCGGCGCGGTGCGCATGATGGCGACGCTCATGCTGGTGATGGGCGCCGCCCCGATCCTCGCGCCGATGGCCGGCGGCGCGGTTCTCGCCGCCTCCGGCTGGCGCGCGATCTTCTGGGCGCTCGCCGCCTATGGCCTGCTCGCGCTGGCGCTGATCTGGTTCGCGCTGCCCGAAAGCTTGCCGCCCGAACGTCGCCGCCGCGACGGCCCGGCCGAGGTGCTGGCGATCTACCTGCGCATCCTGCGGGACCGCCGCTTCCTCGCCCATGCGCTGGCCGGCGCCGGGCCGATGCTCGGCCTCTTCGGCTATCTCGTCGCCTCGCCGACCGTGCTGATGGGGCTGCACGGCCTCGATCCCGTGGCCTACGGCATCGCCTTCGGGTCGAACGCCTTCGGCCTGATCCTCGCCAGCCAGGTCATCGCCCGCCTGGTCCGCCGCGTGCCCCCGGCGCGGCTGCTGGTCGCCGCGCTGTGGTGCTGCGCCGCCGCCGGACTGCTGGTGCCGGTCGCCGCGGCCACGAGCGCGCTGTGGCCGCTGCTGGCCTCCCTCTTCCTCTACCTGTCCGTGATGGGCGCGGTGCTGCCGGTCGCCTCCGCGCTCGCCATGGCGCCGATGGGCCGCAACGCCGGCAGCGCCTCCGCCGTGCTCGGCACGCTGCAATTCGGCGGCGGCGCGGTGGTCGGCATCGCGCTCGGCGCCTTCGGCGCCGCCTCGCCCTGGCCGATGGCGGTGCTGCTCGGCATGGCAGGCACCGGCGGCCTGCTGCTGCACCTCGCGCTACGCCGCTGATTCCCTCCCCCGCCCTTGCGGGGGAGGGCAGGGTTTGGGGGGAACCCGCCACCCCGCTTCAGCGACTTGCCCGTACCAACCTCTCCCCGGCCGCCACCACCTTCGCCGCATCCGGCTTCAGCGCATCCTCCAGCGGCGGCGCGAAGGGCACCGGCACCCGCGGCTGCCCGACCCGCCCCACCGCCCGCAACGCCCCCGGCCCCAACCGTTCCGTCACCCGCGCCACGACCTCCGCGCCGAACCCGCCCGTCGTCACGGCCTCATGCACCACCAGCAGCCGCCCCGTGCGCGCGACGCTCCCGCACACCGCCTTCTCGTCCCACGGCCACAGCGTGCGCAGATCGAGCGCATCCACCGACACGCCGCGCGAGGCCAGCGTCGCCGCCGCCTCCTCCACGATCGGCACCCCCGCCGACCACGTCACGACCGTCAGCTCCGTCCCCTCCCGCATCCGCCGCGCCGTCCCGAACGGGATCGGCGCGATCTCGTCCGCGACCTCGCCCTTCGCGCCGAACAGGTTCTTCGGGTCGAAGAACAGCACCGGATCGTCGCTGCGGATCGCCGAGACCAGCAGCCCCGCCGCATCCGCCGCCGTCGCCGGTGTCACGACCACCACGCCCGGGATATGCGTGAACCACGCCTCCAGCATCTGCGAATGCTGCGCGGCCGAGTTCCGCCATATGCCGTGCGGCATCCGCACCACCACCGCCGGCTTCGCCTGCCCGCCGAACATGTATCGGACCTTCGCGACCTGGTTCACCAGCTCGTCCATCGCGCACATGACAAAGTCGAAGATGCGCATCTCGATGATCGGCCGCGTGCCGACCAGCGCGGCGCCGAGCCCCGCGCCCATGATCGTGCTCTCGGAGATCGGCGTGGAGACGACCCGCCCCGCCCCGAACTCCTCCAGGAAGCCGCGGTACTGGCCGAACAGCCCGCCGCGCGCGACATCCTCGCCCAGCACCCAGACCCGCGGATCGCGCCGCATCTCCTGCAGCGCCGCCAGCCGCGCCGCTTCCACCAGCGTCACCTCGGCCATCTCAGGCGGCCCTCACGGCACCGATATCCTGCACATCCTCCCACGCCACCGCCGGATCGGGCGGGGGCGCGGCAAGCGCGGCCGCGCGGGCCGCCGTCATCTCGGCGCGCGCGTCGCCCTCCATGCCGTCCAGCACCTCCGCGCCCACGCCCTCGGCCAGCAGCCGCGCACGCAACCGCGCGATCGGCTCCCGCCCCCGCGCCGCCTCCACCTCGCCGGCCTCGCGCCAGGCCGCGGGATCGGTGCTGGTGTGGCCGGTGATGCGATAGGTCGTCGCATGCAGCAGAATCGGGCCGCCGCCGCCGCGCACCTCCGCCACCAGCCGCCCCGCCGCCGCATCCACCGCCGCCGCGTCGTTGCCGTCCACGGACACCGCCGGCACGCCGAGCGCTTCCGCCCGCGCCGCGACGCCCGGCCCCGCGGTCACGCTCTCCGCCCGCGTGAAGGCGGCGACGCCGTTGTCCTCGCAGACGAACAGCACGGGCAGGCGGTACAGCGCAGCCCAGTTCAGCCCTTCCAGGAACGGCCCGCGGTTGATCGCGCCGTCGCCGAAGAAGCACGCCACGACCGCGTCGGAGCCGAGCATCTTCAGCCCCTGCGCCGCGCCCACCGCGATCGGGATGCCGCCCGCCACCACGCCGTTCGCGCCGAGCATCCCCACCGAGAAATCCGCGATGTGCATGGAGCCGCCCTTGCCCCGGCAATGCCCGCCGGCGCGGCCGAGCAATTCCTGCATCATCCCGCCCACGCCCGCGCCCTTCGCCAGCGCATGCCCGTGGCCGCGATGGTTGGACGTGATCCGGTCGTCCCGCCGCAGGTTGAGGCACACGCCCGCCGCCACGCCTTCCTGCCCGACCGAGACATGCAGCGGCCCGGGGATCTCGCCCGCGCGATGCGCCGCAAGCGCGGTCTCCTCGAAGGCGCGGATGCGCAGCATCGTGCCGAACAGCGCGAGCAGCCGCGCGCGATTGTCACCGCCCGAATTCATCCCCGGCCTTCCCTCATTCGCCCCGCAGGGCTTGCGGAGCATGTCGCAGCGCGCGAAGGAATCAACCCCGGGAGGGAATGGCATGTCGCCGCTGATCCTCGACAGCGTGACGCATCTTGCGGCCGATGCGGAGGGCGAAGTCGCGCTCTGCGCCAGCCACGGCGGCATCTACGCCGCCTGGTACGCCGCGCGGCGCGGCGTCTCCGCGCTGATCCTGCACGACGCCGGCATCGGCCGCGAACGCGCCGGAGTCGGCGGCCTCGACTGGCTCGGCGACCGCGGCATCCCCGCCGCCTGCATCGGCCACGCCACCGCGCGCATCGGCGACGGCGCCGACATGCTCGCCCGCGGCACGCTCTCCACCGTGAACGTCCCCGCGGCCTCGCTCGGCCTCAGCGAGGGCATGCACGCCCGCGACGCTCTCCGCCTGCTCGCCGACGCCGACCTCCTTCCCGCGCGCGTCGCCGAGACGATGGACGAGGCGCGCCGCGACATCGCCGCGCACCACGGCACCCGCATCATCGCCCTCGACTCCAACGGCCTCGTCACGCCCGAGGATGCCGGCCACATCGTCGTCACCGGCTCCCATGGCGGCCTGCTCGGCGGCAGGCCGGAAACCGCGGTGAAGGCCGCCGTCCGCGCCGCGCTCTACAACGATGCCGGCATCGGCGCCGACGCCGCCGGCCTCTCCCGCCTTCCCGCGCTCGACGTGCGCGGCATCGCCGGCGCCTGCGTCTCCTGCTTCTCCGCGCGCATCGGCGACGCGATGAGCACCTGGCAGGACGGCTTCATCTCCGCCCTCAACGCCACCGCCGCCGCGCGCGGCGGCCAGATCGGCCAATCCGCGCGCGCCTTCGTCGCCGCCATGCTGGAGCAAAGCTGAATGTCGTCCAACGCCACCCGCCGCATGACCGGCGGCCAGGCCCTCGCCGAAATGCTGAAGCTGCACGAGGCCGGCCCGATGTTCGGCATGGGCGGCTTCCAGCTTCTCCCCTTCTACGAGGCCTGCCGCGCCCTCGGCGTGAAGCACACGCTCATCAACGACGAGCGCTGCGGCGCCTTCGCCGCCGACGCCTACGCCCGCGTCACCAACCGCCCCGGCCTGGTGGACGGCACCCTCGGCCCCGGCGCCACCAACCTCGCGACGGGTCTCGCGGAAGCCTTTAACGCCGGCATGCCCATGATCGCGATCATCGGCGACGCCAACCGCCTGCACGCCTGGAAGAACATGACGCAGGAAGCGCGCCAGTTCGACGTGCTCCGCCCCCTGGTGAAGGAGGCGATCCGCGTCGAGGTCATCTCCCGCATCCCCGAACACCTCCGCCGCGCCTTCGCCGTCGCCACCTCCGGCCGCCCCGGCCCCGTGCTGATCGCCGTGCCGGAGGACGTCGCGCATGGCGAGCACGATTTCGACGCCTCCGACTTCTGGGTGGACCCTGGCACGCTCCGCGCCCAGTCCCGCCGCTTCCGCCCCGATCCCGCCGACCTGTCGCGCGCGGCGGCGCTGCTCGCGAAAGCCGAACGCCCGATGATCCTGGCCGGCGGCGGCATCCACATCAGCGAGGCCGCCGAGGCACTGACGGGCTTCGCGGAAGCCCAGGGCATCCCGGTCGCGCACACCATGTCCGGCAAGGGCGCGATCGCCTGCACGCACGGCCTCTCCGCCGGCGTCTTCGGCCGCTACTCCCGCATCGCCAACGACCTGATCGCGATGTCCGACTGCCTGCTGGTCATCGGCTGCAAGCTCGGCGAGATCGCCACGAAGCGCTTCACGCTGATGCCCCCCGGCGTGCCCCTGATCCACGCGGATGTCCTGCCCGAGGAGATCGGCCGCACGACGCGCACCGATCTCGCGCTCGCCGGCGATGCGCGCTGCACGCTCCAGGACCTGGCGGACTCCCTCCGCGACAACGGTGCGCGCGCGAAAGCTCGGGGGGGCTGGTGCGCCGAGGTCCCGCGCCGCATGGCCGAGTGGCGCGCCGGCGCGCGCGAGCGCCTCGAAAGCGTCGAGAGCCCCATCAACGTCGGCCGCCTGCTCGGCGAGCTGAACCGCATCATGCCCGAGGACGCCGTGCTCGTCGCCGATGGCGGCTTCGCCGCCCATTGGGGCGCGCTGTTCTTCGACACCAAGCGCGCCGGCCGCCACTTCGTCGCCGACCGCGGCTTCGCCAGCATCGGCTACGGCGTGCCCGGCGGCATCGGCGCGCAGCTCGGCGTGGGGCCGGGGCGCCGCGTCGTCTCGCTGACCGGCGATGGCGGCTTCAACATGTCCATGGGCGAGCTGGAAACCGCGCGCCGCGTCGGCGCCCCCTTCGTCTGCTGCATCTTCAACAACGCAGCCTCCGGCTACGTGAAGGCGCTGCAGCACGCGGTGTACGGCGAGGGCAACTACCAATCCTCCGACCTGCAGGAGATGGACTACGCCGCCATCACCCGCGCCATGGGCTGCCACGGCATCCGCGTGACCGATCCCGAAAAGCTCTCCTTCGCCCTCCGCGAAGGTCTGGAGAACACCGACACGCCCACGGTCCTCGACATCGTCGTCACCCGCGACCCCGCGCGCATGCTCCCCGCCGCCGACAACCGCACGCTGAAGGTGCAGAAAGGGGACCGCCCCGTCTGATGCCCGGCCTCGCGACAGCCTCGAACCTCGGCCGCCTGCTGACCCACACCGCGCGCCGCCTTCCCGACGCGCCGGCGCTGATCCATCGCGACCGCAGCTGGACCTGGTCCGAGCTCGACGCCCGCGTGGACCGCCTAGCCGCCGCGCTCCGCGGCCTCGGCGTCGCGAAGGGTGATCGCGTGCTCGTCCACTCCCGCAACACCAACGCGATGTTCGAGAGCATGTGGGCCTGCTTCAAGGCCGGCGCCGTCTGGGTCCCCACGAATGTCTGCCTCACGCCGGCCGAGGTCGCCTACCTCGCCACCTCCTCCCGTGCCGTCGTCATGCTTCGCGACGAGGGTTTCCGTGAGCACGCCGAAGCTGTCCGCGCCGCCTCGCCGCACCTCCGCCACGTCATCGCCCCCGGCGACCGCCACCCCGACGAACTCGACTACGAGAACCTCCTCGTCGCGCACGCACCCACGCTGCCCGACCAGGAAGCGGATGTCGCCCATGACGACCCCTGCTGGTTCTTCTACACCTCCGGCACCACCGGCCGCCCCAAAGCCGCCGTGCTCACCCACGGCCAGATGGCCTTCGTCGTCACAAACCACCTGGCCGACCTCATGCCCGGCACGACCGAGCGCGATGCGTCGCTGGTGGTCGCGCCCCTCTCCCACGGAGCCGGCATCCACGCCCTCGCGCAGGTCGCCCGCGGCGCCGTCACGATCCTGACGGGCAGCGAAAGGCTCGATCCCGCCGAGGCCTGGTCGCTCGTCGCGCGTCACCGCGTGACCAACATGTTCACCGTGCCGACGATCCTCACCGCGCTCGTCCGCCACCCCGCGGTACACGCGCATGACCACGCCAGCCTGCGCCACGTCATCTACGCCGGCGCCCCGATGCCGGCGCCGGACCAGGACGAGGCCTTGCGCACCCTCGGCCCCTGCCTCGTCCAGTATTTCGGCCTCGGCGAGGTCACCGGCAACATCACCGTCCTTCGCCCTGACATGCACGTGCCCGACAACGCCGGCTCCTGCGGCATCCCCCGCACCGGCATGGAAGTGGCGATCCTCGACGAATCCGGCGCCCGCCTCCCACCCGATACCGTCGGCGAGATTTGCGTCCGCGGCCCCGCCGTCTTCGCCGGCTACTTCGAGAACGACGAGGCCAACGCGAAGGTCTTCGCGCATGGCTGGTTCCACACCGGCGATCTCGGCACGCTCGACGCTCGCGGCTTCCTCCGCATCACCGGCCGCGCCTCCGACATGTACATCTCCGGCGGATCCAACGTGTATCCGCGCGAGGTGGAAGAGGCGATCCTGACGCACCCCGCCGTCGCCGAATGCGCCGTCGTCGGCCTGCCGCATCCCAGATGGGGCGAGGCCGGCATCGCCTGCATCGTCCCGCGCGAGGGCGAGCACGCCGACGAAGCCACGATCCTCGCCCACCTCCACACCCGCCTCGCCCGCTACAAGCAGCCGCTCCGCATCGTCGTCTGGGACGCGCTCCCCACCTCCGGCTATGGCAAGGTCCCGAAGGCCCTGGTCAAGGCGCGCCTGGCAGCCGAAAACATCACCTTCTGACTCCCTCCCCCGTTCACGGGGGAGGGCCGGGGTGGGGGGCATCGAACGCACCGCACTCCTGCATCTGGAGCCCCCGTGCATGACCACCACCCTCTTCCAGAACGCCCGCCTCCTCGACGGCGCCATCGACGCCGAAGGCCACGTCCTCGTCGAGAACGGCCTCATCGCCGAAATCTCCGACCGCCCCATCACAACCACCACCGCCCGCAAGCTCGACCTCCGCGGCCGCACCCTCATGCCCGGCCTCATAGACGCCCACGTCCACGTCATCGCCAGCGAGGTGAACCTCGCCCGCCACGCGCTCCTCCCCGACGCCCTCGTCGCCTTCCGGGCCGCGAAGATCATGCACGGCATGCTCATGCGCGGCTTCACCACCATCCGCGACCTCGGCGGCGCCACGCAGGGGCTGCGCGCGGCGCGCGAGGAAGGCCATTTCGACGCCCCCCGAATGATCCTCTGCGGCAAGGCGATCTCCGCCACCGGCGGGCACTCCGACGGCCGCGGCCGCTACGACACGCGCGACAGCCATTGGCTCGAAGGACGCCTCGGCGCGCTCGGCCGCCTCGCCGATGGCGTGGACGCCGTGCGCCGCGCCTGCCGCGAGGAGATCAAGGCCGGCGCCGACTACATCAAAATAATGGCGAATGGCGGCGTCGCCTCCCCCACCGACCCCATCGCCTTCCTCGGCTACAGCAAGGACGAGATGCGCGCGGCGGTGGAGGAAGCCGCGATGGCGCAGACCTACGTCGCCGCGCACCTCTACACAGACGAGGCGATCCGCCGCGCCGTCGAATGCGGCGTGCACAGCCTCGAACACTGCAATCTCATCGAGGAATCCACCGCCCGCCAGGCCACCGAGGCCGGCTGCATCGCCTGCCCCACCCTCGTCACCTACCAGGCGCTGAAGGACGAGGGCGCGTCGCTCGGCCTGCCCCCCGAATCCGTCGCGAAGATAGACACCGTCCGCCTCGCCGGCCTCGAGAGCCTGGAGAAGATGCGACGCGCCGGCCTGACCATGGCCTTCGGCACCGACCTCCTCGGCGACATGCACCGCCACCAATCCGAGGAATTCGTCATCCGCGCCCAGGTGCTGCCCGCGATGGAGGTCATCCGCAGCACGACGACCCACGCCGCGAAGCTGCTGCGCATGGAAGGCCGCATCGGCACCATCGCCGCCGGCGCCTTCGCCGACCTCATCGTCGTGGACGGCGACCCCCTCCGCGACCTCTCCCTGCTGACCCGACAGGGCCAGCACCTCCCCGCCATCATGCTCGGCGGCCGCCTGGTGAAGGACGCGCTATAACTCCCTCCCCCGTTCACGGGGGAGGGCTGGGGTGGGGGGATCGCCAGCGTCTTCCCCCGCAAACCGCGAAACCCGCGCCCTCTCCCCCCGCAACCCCCGCGGCCTCACCACCAGGATGGCCGCGATCAGCGCGCCGATCAGCACCACCTGCAACGCCGCCCCGCGCGCCTGTTCCGCCGCCGGCAGCACCTCCCGGATCGCGCCGCCGCTGACGCTCCAGATCGCCCACACCACCACCGCGCCCAGCACCGCGCCCGCGTTGTTCCCCGATCCGCCGACGATCAGCATCGCCCAGACCTGGAAGGTCAGGATCGGCAGGAAATCCTCCGGCGCGATGTAGCCGACGAAATGCGCGTAGAGCGCACCCGCCAGCCCCATCAGCGCGCAGCCGATGACGAAGGCCTGCAGCCGGAAGGCGCTCGCCCGCTTGCCCAGCGAGGCCGCCGCCAGCTCATCTTCCCGGATCGCCCGCAGCACGCGGCCCCACGGGCTCGCCACCAGCCGCTCCAGCGCCCACCACGCCGCCCCCAGCACGCCGGCGACGATCGCGAGGTAGGCCAGGTTCCACGCCAGCCCCGCGCCGAGCAGCCCGAAGAGCGGCTTCGGGATGGACTGCACGCCGAACGGCCCGCCCGTCAGTCCCTGCGCGTTGAGCGCGACGAGCTGGATCACCACCGCGATGCCGAAGGTGGTGATCGCCAGGTAGTCCTCCCGCAGCCGCAGCGTCGCGATCCCCACCAGCAGCGCGACGAGGCCCGAGACGCCCATCGCGCCGATCCACCCCACCGCCACCGGCAACCCGAACCCGCCGAACCTGTCGGGTTCCGCAGGCCCCGTCAGCAACGCGGAGGCATAGGCGCCCACCGCAACGAACCCCGCGACGCCCACGTTGAACAGCCCGCAGAACCCCCATTGCAGGTTCAGCCCCAGCGCCATCATCGCGAAGACGCCCGCGAAGGTCAGGAAGAACGCCGCGTAGCTCAGCACCGCGAGCGGCTCCATCACGCCCGCTCCCCGAAGAGACCCGTCGGCCGGATCAGCAGGATCGCGATCAGCACCGCGAAGGCCGTCGCCGCGCGGTATTCCGCGCCGACCAGCGGCACGGACAGGCTCTCCGCCAGCCCGACGACGTAGCCGCCGAGCACCGCCCCGCGCACGCTGCCGATGCCGCCCAGGATCGCCGCGGCGAACAGCGGCAGCAGCAGCTCGAACCCCAGGCCCGGCCGCACCTGCCCGACGACGCCGGCCAACACCCCTGCAACCGCCGCCAGCGCCGCCCCGATTGCCCAGGTCGCGCGCACCACGCCTTCCACGTCCACGCCCGCGACGCGCGCCAGCGCCGGGTTCATCGCCGTCGCCCGCATCGCCCGTCCCAGCGTGGTGCGCGTCAGCAGCCATTGCAGCGCGAGCATGATCCCGAGCGTCAGCCCGATCACCAGCACCTGGTCCGGCGTGATGCGCAGGCCGCCCAGCACGTCGCGCGGCACGATGCGCACCGCGATCTGGATCTCGCGCGAATAGTATTCGGGCAGCGTGCCATACAGGAACTGCACCAGGTTCCGCAGCGCCAGCGCCGCCCCGAAGCTGGCGATCACCAGCGTGATCGCGTTGCCCCGCCGCAGCCGCCGGAACAACAGCCAGTCCACCGCCAGCGCCAGCCCCGCGGTCAGCGCCGCCGCGGCGATCGTCGCGACGACCAGCTCCCACCCGAAGGAGAACGGCCCGAGCGGCTCCATCACGCCCCCGCCCGTCGCCGCCAGCACGACCGCCAGCGCCGACACCGCGAAATACGCCCCCCAGGTCATGAACTCGCCCTGCCCGAAATTCGCGAAGCGCAGGATCGAGTAGGTCAGCGTCAGCCCCACCGCCCCCAGCGCGATGACGCTGCCCACCACCAGCCCATCCGCAAGGAGTTGCAGCACGCCTCTCAGCCCTCCCCCGCACTTGCGGGGGAGGGTTGGGTGGGGAAAGTCGCTTCCCGCGTCGCGCCCTCCCCCAGATACAACGCCGCCATGCGCGGGTCGCCCGCCAGCGACGCCGCGGGGCCTTCCAATCTTTCCCGCCCCTCCGCCAGCACCACCGCCCGGTCCGCGACCGCCAGCGCCGCCTTCACGTTCTGCTCCACCAGCAGGATCGTCACGCCGGCGTCGCGCACCGCGCGCAGCCGCTCGAACACCACGCCCACCAGCTTCGGCGATAGCCCCGCCGAGGGCTCATCCAGCATCAGCACGGCGGGCGAGGCGACCAGCGCCCGCGCTACCGCCAGCATCTGCCGCTGCCCGCCCGAGAGCCGCCCCGCCGCCAACGCGCGCTGCCGATCGAGATCGGGAAACAGCGCGAACATCTCGCGCAGCTCGCGCCGCCGTCCGCGCGCGATCAGCGCCGCCGCCAGCTGCAGGTTCTCCAGCACGGACAGGTTCGCGAAGACGTTCTCGGTCTGCGGCACGAAGCCCAGCCCTTCATGCACCATCCGATGCGCGGGCACCCGCGTGATGTCGCGCCCGCCGAGCATCACGCGCCCCGCCCACACCGGCACCAACCCCGCGGCCGCCTTGACCAGCGTGGACTTCCCCGCCCCGTTCGGCCCGAGCAGCGCGACGATCTCGCCCCGCGCCACGCGCAGCGAGGCCCCGCGCAGGATCGGCACCCCGCGCTCGTATCCGCCCTCCAACGCCTCGATGCGCAGGGCATCGCTCACCCGAGATACGCCTCCACCACGCGCGGATCGCGGCGGACCTCCTCGGGCGGCGCTTCCAGCAGCAGCCGGCCGGCGGCCATCACCAGCACCGGCCGGCACAGCGTCATCACCAGGTCCATGTTGTGCTCGATGATCAGGAAGGTCAGGCCGCGCGCGTTCAGCTCCGCGATCTTCCCGGTGATGACCGCCAGCAGCGGCGGCGCGACGCCGGCACCCGGCTCGTCCAGCAGGATCACCCGCGGCTCCGACACCAGCACGCGCGCCAATTCCAGCAGCTTGCGCTGCCCGCCCGACAGCACGGAGGCCGGCTGCGCCGCAAGCCGCGCCAGCCCGACGAATTCCAGCCAATGCATCGCGCGGTCGCGGTTGCGCCGCTCCTCGGCGGCGACGATCCTAGGACTGAGCCAGTTCGCCCAGAACCGCTCCCCGCGCTGCCCGCCGGGCGCCAGCATCACGTTCTCCAGCACCGTCATGGCGGGGAAGGGGCGGGGGATCTGGAAGGTGCGGGCGAGCCCACGCGCAAACAGCTGGTCCGGCCGCAGCCCATCCACCCGCGCGCCGTCCAGCGTGATCCGCCCCGCATCCGGCACCAGACTCGCGGCGAGCAGGTTGAACAGCGTCGTCTTGCCCGCGCCGTTCGGCCCGATCAGCCCGGTGATCGTGCCGCGCCCGAGCGTGAAGGACACGCCATCCACCACCGGCGGCCCCCCGAACGCCTTCGTCACGCTGTCCACCGCGAGCATGCGCGCGTAAGGCCGCGCGCCGCGCCGCCCGTCAACCCCCGTCTTGCGGCCGGCGCATGCGCGGCGGACATTGCGCGCCATGGACGACAGCTTCGAGCTCTACGACCTCCGCGTCGAAGTCGTGGCCCCCGACGGCGCCGCCATCTGGTGCGGCGCCAGGCCCGGCGACCATTTCGAGCTGCGCGGCGAGATGCTGCACCTGCCGCCCGGCCAGGGCTTCTCGATCTACTCCCTCGCCGCGCTCCTCCCGCTACTGCCCGCCAAGCAGCGCCCGTCGCACCCGAACGACTGGATGACGTCCGACGCCGAGGTCGCCTGCCCCGACCCCAACTGCCCGACCCGCTTCCGCATCACCCGCACGGGCCTGCGGCGCCTGCGCCGCTCCGAGACCACCGCCACGCCATGACCTTCGAGCTGTCTCCAGGCTACGGAATCTCCCGCCTGATCCGCGGCGGCTGGCAGCTCGCCGGCGGCCACGGCGAGGTCGAGCACGACCGCGCCGTGCGCGACATGCGCGCCTTCCTCGACGCCGGCATCACCACCTTTGACTGCGCCGACATCTACACCGGCGTCGAACAGCTCATCGGCGATTTCCGAGCGACGCTCGCGCCGCCCGATCGCGCGCGCCTGCACGTCCACACGAAATACGTCCCCGACCTCTCCGCCCTCGCGACGCTCGCCTTCGCCGATATCGAGCGCATCATTGACCGCTCCCTCCGGCGCCTCCGCACCGACCGCCTCGACCTGGTCCAGTTCCACTGGTGGGACTACGCCATCCCTGGCCTGGTCGAGGCCGCCGGCCACCTCGCCCGCCTGCGCGAAGGCGGCAAGATCCGCCACATCGGCGGAACCAACTTCGACACGCCGCACACCGCGGCCATGCTCGATGCCGGCATCCCGCTCGTCTCCATGCAGGTGCAGTATTCCCTGCTGGACCGCCGCGTCGCCGCCGCCATGTCCGCGCTCTGCGCCCGCACCGGCCTGAAGCTGCTCTGCTACGGCACCGTCGCCGGCGGCTTCCTCTCCGGCCGCTGGTTCGGCCGCCCCGACCCCACCGACCCGCTGCCCAACCGCAGCCTCGTGAAATATCGCCTGATCATCGAGGAGTTCGGCGGCTGGGACGCCTTCCAGGCCCTGCTACGCGTGCTGGACGGGATCGCGGGCCGGCACGGCGTCTCCATCGCCGCCATCGCCACGCGCTGGGTGCTGGACCAGCCGCATGTCGCCGCCGCCATCGTCGGCGCCCGCTACGCCGAGCACCTGCCCGAAACCCTCGCCGTGGCCGGCGTCACGCTGGACGGGGACGACCGCGCGCGCATCAACGCCGTGCTCGCCGACCACCCCGGCCCCTCCGGCGATTTCTACGCCCTCGAACGCGACCGCGCCGGCCCGCACGGCCGCATCATGAAATACGAGCTGAACCGTGACTGAAACCCGCTGCACCGACGAGATCGCCGCGCTCCACCGCCTCTTCGAATCCTGGCTCGGCCGCGGCGAGGGCGACCCCGCCCGCTTCGACGCCGCCTTCGCCCCGGGCTTCTCGATGATCGCCCCCACCGGCCTCCACCTGACCCGCGCCGACACCCTCGCCTTCCTGCACGACGCCCGCGCCACCCGCGGCCCCGACTTCCGCATCGCGATCGAGGACGCCCACGCCCTCCACGCGACGCCCACGCTGATCCTCATGCACTACGTCGAGCGCCAATGGATGGCCGGCACCGAAACCGCCCGCCGCGCCACCGCCCTCTTCGACACCTCGTCCGATCCCCCCCGCTGGCTCTCCGTCCAGGAAACGTGGCTGACCAGCACCACCTACCTCCCTCCCCCCTCGCGGGGGAGGGCAGGGGAGGGGGCAAGCGCGACCGCACCCCAACGCACACCCGTTTACTTCCCACCCCACCCCGGCAACATTCCCGCCAACACCGGGAGACGACCCCATGCAATTCGCCCGCCGCGCCGCCCTCGCCACCGCGCTCGCGCTCTCGCTCGCTCCCGCGGCCCAGGCGCAGGCCCCGTCCTGCACCCACAGCGCCGGCATGGTCGTCTCCCTCACCGGCCCCGCCGGCCGCTTCGGCCAGGCTGCCGCGAAATCCGTCGAGCTCGCCTTCAACGAACTCAACGCCGCCGCCGGCGCGCAAGGGATCGCCGGTTGCCGCCTCGCCTTCGACCTGCGCGACGCGCAATCCCAGGGCTCCGTCGCCGTGGACCAGGCGCGCCAGCTCGTGGACCTTCGCCGCACGCCCGCGATCATCGGCGGCATCATCAGCAGCGTCTCCATCCCGATCGTCACCAGCGTCACCGGCCCCGCCGGCGTCGTGCAGATCTCCCCCGCCTCCTCCTCGCCGACGCTCACGCGCATGGCGACCGAGGGCCAGACGCGCGGCTGGTTCTTCCGCACCATCACTTCGGACGCCCTGCAAGGCACCGCCGCCGCGCGCTACGCCATGGACCAGGGCCTGCGCCGCCTCGCCATCATCCACGTCAACAACGATTTCGGCGTGAACATGGTGAACGAGTTCCGCCGCGCCTACACCGCGCTCGGTGGCCAGATCGTCTCCACCACGCCCTACAACCAGGGCCAGGCGAGCTACGCGCCGGAGGTCACGCAGGCGCTCCGCGGCGACCCGCCGGCGCTCTATCTCGTCTCCTACCCCGGCGACGGCACCAACATCGCGCGCACCTGGATCCAGCAGGGCGGCGCGCAGACCTTCCTGCTGAACGACGGCATGAACAGCGCCGACTTCATCCGCGACGTCGGCCCGCGCTTCCTCAACAACGCCTTCGGCACGTCGAGCGGCACCGTCGCCACGCCCAGCAGCGAGTATTTCGCCCGCGCCTATCCCGCCATGTCCGGCGGCTTCGGCGCCGGCGCCCCCGCCGCCGACCGCGCCTTCGACGCCGCCGCCATCCTCGGCCTCGCCGTCGCCCGCGCCGGCCGCTTCGAGGCCGCCGCCATCCGCGACGCGATCCGCGATGTGACAGCCCCCGGCGGCACCGAGATCCACGCCGGGCCCGAAGGCTTCGCCCGCGCGCTCCAGCTGCTCCGCGAGGGCCAGCGCATCCGCTATGTCGGCGTCATCGGCCCCGTCGAGTTCGACGCCAACGGCGACATCACCGGCCCCTTCCGCAAGTGGCGCATCCAGAACGGCGAGATCGCCACCGTCGGCCAGATGACGACCGACGAGGTCCAAGCCGTCCAGCGCCAACTCCCCCCGCGATGACCCCTCTCCCTCCCCCGTTCACGGGGGAGGGCCGGGGTGGGGGGAAACCCGCCCGCAACCGGCCACACCGCACATGAAGCCCCCCCGCACCCTCCTCGCCCCCGGCCTGGACGCGCCGCGCATCGTCACCGGCCTCTGGCAGGTCGCCGACCAGGGGCGCGACGGCCGCACCCTCGACCACGCCGCCGCGGCGCGCGCCATGTCCGACTACGCCGCCGCCGGCTTCGACGCCTTCGACATGGCCGACCACTACGGCGCCGCCGAGGACATCGCCGGCCTGTTCCGCGCGAACGCCGGCCGCGCCGCGCTCTTCACCAAATGGGTCCCGACCCCCGGCCCGATGACGCGCGAGACCGTCCGCGCCGGCATCGCCCGCAGCCTGGACCGTCTCGGCGCTCCGCCCGACCTCATGCAATTCCACTGGTGGAGCTTCACGCATCCCGCCTGGCTCGACGCGCTCCGCGAAATGGCGGCGATGCAGGCCGACGGCACCCTCCGCCACCTCGGCGTGACGAACTTCGACACCGCCCACCTGCGCGTCGCCATCGGCCAGGGCATCCCCGTCGCGACGAACCAGATCTCCTTCTCCCTGCTCGACCGCCGCGCCGCCGGCGCCATGTCCGCCTTCTGCCTCGCGCACGGCGTCAAGCTGCTCGCCTACGGCACCCTCGGCGGAGGCTTCCTCTCCGAACGCTGGCTCGGCCGCGACGAACCCGCGGAAGCCGACATCGCCGACTGGTCCAAGATGAAGTACCGCCGCTTCATCGCCGCGATGGGCGGCTGGCCGGTGTTCCAGGCGTTGCTCCGCGAAGTCGCGACGATCGCGCGCAGGCACGCCGTCTCCGTCTCCAACGTCGCCACGCGCTGGGTGCTGGACCACCCGGCCGTCGGCGCCGTCATCATCGGCGCCCGCCTCACGGAATCCGAGCACCGCGCCGACAACCTCCGCCTCTTCGGATTCGCGCTCGACGAGGAAGACCGCGAGCGCCTGGCCCACGCCCTCGCCGCGTCGCAGCCCATCCCCGGCGATTGCGGCGACGAGTACCGCAAGCCGCCCTACCTCACCGCCGCCGGCGACCTCAGCCATCACCTCGACAGCCTGCCGAAGGCCTACGCCGCGCAGGGCTTCCGCCCCGGCCGCCTCCGCGTGGACAGCGGCAGCGTGTGGGAGGGCCTGGCCGGCTACAGCCGCGCCGTCCGCGTCGGCGACCGCATCCTCGTCAGCGGCACCACCGCCACCCACACCGATGGCACGATCGTCTGCCCCGCCGATCCCGCCGGCCAGGCCACCTACATCCTCGACAAGATCACCGCCGCCATCGAAGCCCTCGGCGGCACGCTCGAAGACGTGGTCCAGACGCGCGTGTACCTCCGCAACGCCGACGACTGGGAACCCGTCTCCCGCATCCACGGCCGAGTCTTCGCCAGCATCCGCCCCGCCAACACCCTCGTCGAGGTCGGCCGCCTCATCGGCGACTACCTCGTCGAGATCGAAGCCGAGGCCGTCCTGGACTGATGCGGACCGGCCTGGAACCCCGCCGCTACCCGCAACGTCGCACGCGTCCGGAACATGCGCCTGGCCATCGCCGCACAACTTCGCACCGGCGCCGTCCTTGCCGGACCTGATGCCGCACGGCACTGAAGATCCGTGCGCGTGAATCTCAGATCCTGGCCGATGGCCCTCGTCGCTGTCGTCATCCTCGGCTCCGCCGGCCTCCGGCTTCGGGCACATGTCATGGCCGAACCCCGATCCGTCGAGGAAATCGCGCGAGGCGCGGGAACGCTGAGCAGCCGCACCCGCGGCCTCGTGCAGGGCGGCAGCGACGAGCCGGTGCTCCTCGGCATGCGGACCCACAGGCGATACCTGCCCAACCAGGAGGTCGAGCGCGTTGACGAGCACATCGTCTTCCGCCTGCCGGCCCACGCCTTCAACGTGCTCGACCTGGAGGACGGGGAGCGGACCAACCAGCGCCTCGGCGTGAAGCTGTGGAGCCGCAGCCTCGACCCGGTGCGGCCGGACATCGAGGCCGACTTGGCCGCGTGCCCGCCGCGCGACAGCCGCTGCCGCGCCTTCGGGCCGCCGGGAGGCCGCGTCGCCGCGCGCCGCGCCGCCGGCGAATACGTCCTGCGCGTCGAGGTCACCAGCGTCCTGCGCAACGCGGAGGAACGGCGACGGGTGCTCTGGAGCAGGTCGGGCATGGCGAGCCTCACGGCCGAGTTGCATGGCCGCTGCGCGTTCCGCCATGACCCGGCGCTCGACATGCTCGTGACCGAAGAGCCGGCCGAGGTGCGCGCGGCGCGGGCCTGCTGGCTGAGCGGCTTCAACGACACCTACCTGCCCGATGGCCGGCGCTTCCGTCCCGCCAACTTCCTGAAGCTCGAGCCCGACGGCGCGCCGCGCTTCGTCGTGCGCTGCGCCGCCTACATTGCGAACGCGCCCGATGTGCGCCCGGTCTTCTGCGAGATGCAGGGCTACCTCGGCGTCTGGCCGCTCTTCGTCTGGGTGCTGAGCGACCGCGCCGCCGAGTGGGACGAGACCTTCCTCCGCGTCCGCGACCACCTCGCCCGCCACGTCGTCACGCGGTCCGACTGACGTTCGGCGACCGGCGTCCGCTTGCGTCCGGCGCGCACACGAAGTCGGCGGTCGTACGACCCCGCCCTTCGGCGATGCACCCGCCACCCTCTCACGCCCCCGCGCGCGCCCACGAACCCCGCCGCTTTTCCCTCGCCCTCGCCACCGCCCGCGTTAAGCTTCCCCCGCATCCCCCGGCCCGCCCGGAGGACGCCGCCACGCAACAAGCGGCCGCACCCGACGGCCAGGGAGGAAGGCGCCCGATGACCGAGACGAGACAGCATGGCCCCCGCTGCGCCGCCCTGATCGGCCCCTATGGCAGCGGGAAGTCCGCGCTCTTAGACGCCATGCTCGCCGCCGCCGGCCAGCCCACGCGCCGCACCACCAACGGCCGCACCCACCATCCGGGCACGGAAACCCGCATCGGCTCCGCCGCCTTCCTCGGCGATCCCTGGACGCTGCTGGACTGCCCCGGCTCGATCGAATTCGCCCACGCCGCGGCCTGCGCGCTGGCCGTCGCCGACATCGCCGTCATCGTCGTGGAACCCGATCCCGCCCGCGCCGCCATGGCCGCGCCTTGCCTCCGCATGGCGGAAGACGCCGGCATCCCCGCCATCGTCTTCGTCAACAAGCTCGACACCCTCGCCGGCCCCGTGCGGGACGTGGTCGCCGCGCTGCAGGACGGCTCCCGCCGCCGCCTCCTGCTCCGCCAGGTCCCCTGGCGCGAAGGCGACCGAATCGTCGGCTACGTGGACCTCATCAGCGAGCGCGCCTGGCGCTGGAAGGACGGCGCCGCGTCGGAACCCGCGCCCTTTCCCGATGCCATGCGCGGCCGCGAAGCCGAGGCCCGCGCGGCCCTCGCCGAAGCCCTCTCCGACGCGGACGACGCCCTCCTCGAAGCCATCGTCGAGGACCGCGCCCTCGATCCCGCCGCCCTCTACAAGCCGCTCCACGCCGAGGAAGCCGCCGGCCACGCCATCGGCGTCCTGCTCGGCGCCGCCGAGCACGCCGCCGGCGTCCGCCGCCTCTGGAAGGCCCTGCGCCACGACGCGCCCGAGGTCACCGAAACCGCCGCGCGCCTCGGCGTCGCGCCAGGGACCGAGCCGCTCGCCCAGGTCTTCCGCACCGTCCAGGCCGGCCACGCCGGCCGCCTCTCCCATGTCAGGATCTGGCGCGGCCCGCTGAAGGATGGCGCGACGCTCGGCGCCGCCCGCGTCGGCGGCATCTGGCGCTTTCCCGGCGGCGAGCCGGCCAAGTCCGCCGAGGCGCAGGCCGGCGAGGTCGTCGCCCTCGGCCGCCTGGAATCCGCCGCCACCGGCCACACGCTCGGCGGCCCCGCGCTGCCCTTCCCGACGCCGCCCACCCCCACCTATGCGCTCGCCATCGAACCCGAGGACCGCAAGGACGAGGTGAAGCTCGCCGCCGCGCTGGCCAAGCTGGTGGAGGAAGATCCCTCCCTCATCCTCACCCAGCTCGCCGAGACCGCCGAGACGACCCTCGGCGGCCAGGGCGAGCAGCACCTCCGCGCCGCCGTCGAACGCCTGACCGGCACCGTGAAGGTCCACACCCACCGCCCGCGCACGCCGTTCCGCGAGACCATCCGCGGGCAGATCCGCCAGCACGCCCGCCTGAAGCGCCAGACCGGCGGCCACGGCCAGTTCGCCGACGTGACGCTGGAAGTCGCGCCCCGCCCGCGCGGCGCCGGCTTCGCCTTCGTGGACCGCATCGTCGGCGGCGCGATCCCCCGGAAATTCATCCCCGCCTGCGGCGAGGCCGCGGAGGAAGCCGCGAAGAAGGGCCCGCTCGGCAACCCCGTCGTGGACATCGAGGTGACGCTGGTGGATGGCGGCTTCCACAGCGTGGACAGCTCCGACATGGCCTTCGCCACGGCCACCCGCATGGCGATGCAGGAAGCGCTGGCCAAGGCCGACCCTGTCCTGCTCGAACCCGTGGAGCACGTCGCCGTCTCCGTCCCCAGCGCCTTCACCCCCGCCGCGCAACGCCTGCTGACCGGCCGCCGCGGCCAGATCCTGGGCTATGCCGAGCAGCCCGACCGGCCGGGCTGGGACGAGGTGGAAGCCATGGTTCCCGCCGCCGAGCTGCACGACCTGATCCTGGAACTCCGCGGCCAGACCCAGGGCCTCGGCACCTACCGTCACCGCTTCGACCACCTGGCCGAGAGCCGCGGGAATGCACGCAGTGGTTGAGAGGCGGAACTCTCGACAACCAAGCGCCTTGTCCGGGTGACCGTCATCGAACCTTCACCTGACTGCAATCGGGCCGTCAGCCCGGATGGGTAGGACGGCGAAGCCCGGGCGACTCCATTCCCCCGGGCCGACGACCACAGTCCGGAGAGAAATCATCGTGAACAGGCGGACCCTCCTGCTCGGCACCGGTACGGCCCTCGCAGCGCCCCTGGCGCTGGCCACCCGCCCCGCCCTGGCGCAGGCCGCGACCGTGACCGGCGCCGGCGCCACCTTCCCCCGCCCGGTCTATGAGAGATGGGGCCAGGCCGCCCGCGAGGCGGTCGGCATCACCCTGAACTACCAGTCCATCGGCTCGGGCGGCGGCATCAACCAGATCACCAACCGCACCGTGGATTTCGGCGCCACCGACGCCCCGCTGGCCGAGGCGCAGCTCCGCGAACGCAGCCTGCTGCAATTCCCGACCGTGATGGGCAGCGTCGTGCTGATCGTGAACCTGCCCGGCGTCGCCGACAATGCGCTGCGTCTGACGCCGGAAATCGTCGCAGATCTCTTCCTCGGCCGCATCACCCGCTGGAACGACACCCGCATTGCGGAGCTGAACCGGGAGCTGCGCATCCCCAACCTGCCCGTCAGCCCCGCCTATCGCGGCGACGCGTCCGGCACGACCTTCGTCTTCACTACCTACCTCGCCCGCGTCTCCGAGGCCTGGAAGAATGGCCCCGGCGCCGGCACCAGCGTGCAATGGCCGGTCGGGCAGGGCGCCCGCGGCAACGAAGGCGTCTCCAACACCGTGCGCAACACGCCCGGCGCCATCGGCTACACCGAGAACGCCTACGCGACGGTGAACCGTCTGATCACGACGCAGCTCCGCAACAAGGCCGGCAACATGGTCCGCCCGGAGATGCCGAACTTCATCGCCGCGGCGGAGCAGGCGAACTGGAACGTGCCGGGCTTCGCCGCCGACCTGATTGATCTGCAAGGTGCGAACACCTGGCCGATCGTCTCCCCCACCTTCATCCTGCTGCCCACCAATCCGCCGGCCGACAAGGTGGAAGCCAGCCGCAACACCATGCGCTTCTTCGACTGGGCCTTCCGCAACGGCGCCGACTCCGCGCGCCGGCTGGAATACATCGCCCTGCCCACCACGGTGCACGACGCCGTCCGCGCCGCTTGGTCGGGCGTCAAGGGCCCGAACGGCCAGGCCCTTTGGCCAGTCGGCTGATCTGTTCTTCCCCCTCTCCCCCGACGGGGGGAGAGGGAGGGGTGAGGGGGACGCGCGAAGCGATATGGACGAAGTAATCCAACCTTCGCGCACCATGGGGAGAGCGTAGCCTTGTCCACCAGCGTCACCGCCACCGCCGCAATTCCCGCCAGCGCCCCGCGCCGCAGCAGCAGCCTAGGCGACACGATCTTCGAATGGCTCTGCCGAGGCGCCGGCCTGCTCGTGCTCGCCATCCTCGGCGCCATCATCATCACACTCTTCCTCGGCGGCCTGCCCGTCTTCCGCGAATTCGGCCTCTCCTTCCTCTGGAGCACCGCCTGGAACCCCGTCGAGGGCCGCGAGAACTACGGCGCCTTCGTCGCGGTCTTCGGCACCGTCGTCACCTCCATTCTCGCCATCGCCTTCGCGGTCCCCGCCGCCTTCGGCATCGCCTTCTTCCTCACCGAACTCGCCCCGCCCTGGCTGAAGCGCCCCGTCGGCACCGCGATCGAGCTGCTCGCCGCCGTGCCGTCCATCATCTACGGCATGTGGGGCCTCTTCGTGCTGGTGCCCTTCGTCCAGCTCAACATCCAGCTCGCCTTCGGCGAGACGCTCGGCGCCATCCCGCTGATCGGCTTCCTCTTCGCCAGCACCAACTTCGCCGGCACTTCCATCTTCTCCGCCGCCCTCGTCCTCGCGATCATGATCCTCCCCTTCATCGCCGCGACGATGCGCGACGTGTTCGAGCAGGTGCCGCCCGTGTACAAGGAAAGCGCCTACGGCCTCGGCGCCACGCGGTGGGAGGTGATGCGCGGCGTCGTGCTGCCCTACACGCGCACCTCGGTCGTCGGCGGCATCATGCTCGGCCTCGGCCGCGCCCTCGGCGAGACCATGGCCGTCACCTTCGTCATCGGCAACGCCAACCGCATGCCCGCCTCGCTCTTCGACCCCTCCACCACGATCGCCTCCATCGTCGCGCTGGAGTTCCCGGAAAGCCTGATGGGCAGCACGAAGCAGGCCGCGCTCCTCGCCCTCGGCTTCCTCCTCTTCGTCATCTCCTTCGTGGTGCTCGCGCTCTCGCGCTGGCTGCTGCGCTCCCGCCTTAAGGCCTGACCGCGATGAGCGCGACAACCTCTCCCAGCACTCTCCCCACCCTCGCGATGCGCGATCCCGCCGTCGCCGCCGCACTCGGCCGCCGCCGCAAGCTGATGGACACGGCCGTCCGCTGGTTCTGCATAGGCGCGACCCTCGTCGGCCTCTTTTTCCTCGCCTCGATCCTGCTCACGCTGTCCTGGCGCGGCCTCACCGCGATGGACGCGAACATCTTCACCCGCGCCTTCGAGCCGACCACCTACGGCGACGACACCCTGCCGCGCGGCGGCCTGCTGCACGCCATCACCGGCAGCCTCATCCAGGTCGGCCTCGCCACCCTCGTCGGCACGCCGATCGGCCTGCTGGTCGGCACCTACCTCGCCGAATACGCGCGCACCTCGCCGCTCGGCAACGCCATCCGCTTCGTCTCCGACGTGCTGCTCTCCGCCCCCTCCATCCTCGTCGGCCTCTTCATCTACCAGCTCGTCGTCCTGCCCGCCGGCGGCTTCTCCGGCATCGCCGGCGCCCTCGCCCTCGCCATCATCGTCATCCCCGTCGTCGTCCGCACGACGGAGGACATGCTGCAGCTCATCCCCAACACGCTGCGCGAAGCCGTCATCGGCCTCGGCGCGCCGAAATGGAAGATGATCACCCTCGTCTGCTACAAGGCCGCGATGTCCGGCATCGTCACCGGCATCCTGCTCGCGGTCGCGCGCATCGCCGGCGAGACGGCGCCGCTGCTGCTCACCTCCTTCGGCAACAACGTCGTCACCGGCGACCTCTCCCGCGCGATGGCCAGCCTGCCCGTTGCCATCTATCAGCAGGCCAATTCCGGCTTCCCGGACCTCATCGCGATCGCCTGGGCCGGCGCGCTGCTCACCACGCTCGGCGTGCTCGCCATCAACATCATGGCGCGCGTCCTGCTGCGCAGCCGCACGTGACGGAGAAGGATACCCCCATGGGCCAGACCACCGCACCCGTCGCCGAGTCCGCCTCCTTCGGCGGCGTCAACGCCCGCTCCGCCGCGGCCATCAACACGACCGCGCGCATCTCCGTCCGCGCGCTCGATTTCTACTACGGCGCCAACAAGGCGCTGAAGGCCATCAACCTCGAACTGCCGGACCGCCAGGTCACCGGCATGATCGGTCCCTCCGGCTGCGGCAAGTCCACGCTGTTGCGCGTGCTGAACCGCATGTACAGCCTCTACCCCGGCCAGCGCGCCGAAGGCGAGGTGATGATGGATGGCCGCAACATGATCTCGCCCGAGATGGACCTGAACGAGCTGCGCTCCAAGGTCGGCATGGTCTTCCAGAAGCCCACGCCCTTCCCGATGACCATCCACGAGAACATCGCCTTCGGCATCCGCCTGCACGAGAAGCTCTCCAAGGCGCAGCTCGAGGAGCGGATCGAATGGGCGCTGACCCGCGCCGCAATCTGGGGCGAGGTCAAGGACCGCCTGCACACCAGCGCGCTCGGCCTGTCGGGCGGCCAGCAGCAGCGCCTCTGCATCGCGCGCACCATCGCCGTCCGCCCGGAAGTCATCCTGTTCGACGAGCCGACCTCCGCCCTCGATCCCATCAGCACCCTCAAGATCGAGGAGCTGATTGACGAGCTGAAGCGCGACTTCACCATCTGCATCGTCACCCACAACATGCAGCAGGCCGCGCGCTGCGCCGACCAGGTCGCGTTCTTCTACCTCGGCGAACTGGTGGAGGTCGCGCCCGCCGCGCAGATGTTCACCGCGCCCCGCGAACGGCGCACCCAGGAATACATCACCGGCCGGTTCGGCTGAGGAGCACGCGTATGCCTACTGACCAGCCCGAACACCTCGTCCGCTCCTACGGCGAGCAGCTCCGCAAGCTCCGCGACATGGTCGCACGCATGGGCGGCCTCGCCGAGCGCCAGGTGAACGACAGCACCGTCGCGCTGATCCGCCGCGACGCGCAACTCGCCGCCGAGGTCGTGGCCCGCGACGCCGCGCTCGATGCGCTGGAACGGGAGATCGAGAGCTTCTCCATCCGCATCCTCGCCCTGCGCCAGCCCATGGCCGCCGACCTGCGCTTCATCGTCGCCGCCATGAAGGTGAGCCACGACCTCGAACGCATCGGCGACTACGCCCGCAACGGCGCCAAGCGCAGCGTGGTGCTCGCCCAGCAGCCGCAGATCGGCAGCCTCAACGGGTTCCAGCGCATGTCCGTCCTCGTGCAGGAGAACCTGAAGCTCGCCATAGACGCCCTCGCCAACGACGATGCCGACGCCGCACAGCGCGTCTGGGGCGCCGACGAGCCGATTGACGACGTGTACAACGGCATCTTCCGCGAGATGCTGACACACATGATGGAGGATCCGCGGAACATCACCGCAGCCACCCACCTCCTCTTCATCGCGAAGAACCTGGAACGCATCGGCGACCACGCGACGAACATCGCCGAGACCGTCCACTACGCCGTCCGCGGCGACAGCCTGCCGGAAGATCGCCCGAAGGCAGACGCCTCCGCCTACGCCGTGGTGAGGCCGCCGGAGTAAGCCGACATGCCCGACGCCACAGGCAACCTCGCCAAGCCCACCATCCTCGTCGTCGAGGACGAGGCGCCGCTCCTGACGCTGCTGCGCTACAACCTGGAAAAGCAGGGCTTCCGGGTCGAGGAAGCGGCCGACGGCCAGGAAGCGCTGCTGCGCGTCGCGGAAACCAAGCCCGACCTCATCCTGCTGGACTGGATGCTGCCCACCCTCTCCGGCCTCGAAGTCTGCCGCCAGATCCGCCGCCGCCCCGCCACGCGCGACCTGCCGGTGATCATGGTGACCGCCCGCACCGAGGACCAGGACGCCGTGCGCGCCCTCGACACCGGCGCCGACGATTACATTGCCAAGCCCTTCGCAATGGAAGCGCTGCTCGCCCGCATCCGCGCGCTCCTCCGCCGCTCCGGCGCCGTGCCCGTCAAGGGCCGCCTCACCTGGCACGACATCGTCATGGACCAGGATGCCCACCGCGTGACGCGCGGCGGCCGCGCGCTGCATCTCGGCCCCACGGAATACCGCCTCCTCGAATTCTTCCTCCAGCATCCCGGCCGCGTCTTCTCACGCGAGCAGCTGCTCGACGCCGTCTGGGGCCGCGACATCCATGTGGAGCCGCGCACCGTGGACGTGCACATCCGCCGCCTGCGCAAGGCGGTGAACGGCGACGCCGCCCCCGACATCATCCGCACCGTCCGCTCCGCCGGCTACTCCCTCGACACCGAAGGCTGACCCCGGACGCTCTCCCCTCGCGGGAGAGGGTGGCGCCGAAGGCGCCGGGTGAGGGGCAAGCGCCACCTCCGACGTCGTGTCGCAAAATCCCGCGCCTGCGCTCTACACTCCGCCTTCCCATGCCCCCCCGCCTGCCCCTCGCCCTCACCCCCACGCCCTACCACCCCGCGCCGCGCCTCGCCGCCGCCCTCGGCCTCTCCCGCCTGCACGTCAAGCGAGAGGACCTCTCCGGCCCCGCCCTCGGCGGCAACAAGATCCGCTCGATCGAGATGATCCTCGCCGCCGCCGGGGCCGCCGGCGCCGATACGGTGATCACCACCGCCGCCAGCCAATCCAATTTCTGCCGCGCCCTTGCCGGCTGCGCGCCGCGCGCCGGCCTGTCCTGCCGCCTGATCCTCCGCCGCGCCGGCGGCACCGCGCTCACCGGCAACCTGCTGCTCATGCACCTGTTCGGCGCGCAAATCGCCTGGACCGACGCGACCGACCCCTGGGACCCCGCCATCCGCGCCCGTCTCGACGCCGAAGCCGCGCAGGTCCGCGCCGAGGGGGGCACGCCCTACATCGTCCAGCTTCCCGGCGAGACCGCCCCGCTCGCCGCCGCCGCCTGGGCGCTCGCCGCCGAGGAACTCGCCGCCGATTTCGACGCCGCCGGCAGCGCGCCCGATGTCCTCGCCCTCGCCTGCGGCTCCGGCCTCACCCTCGCCGGCCTGGCCCTCGGCTTCGCGCAATTCGGCCTGCCCGTGCGCCTGCTCGGCGTCTCCGTCCAGCAGCCCGCACCCCGCCTCCGCGCCTGGATCGAGACCGTCATCGCACGCACCGCCGCGCTGCTCGGCTGGGACGCACGCGGCGCGATGGACCTCGTCACCATCACCGACGACCAGGTCGCGCCCGGCTACGCGCTGCCGAGCGAGGGCGGCCTCCGCGCGCTCCGCGAGGCCGCCCGCACCGAATCTCTCCTGCTCGACCCCGCCTACACCGCCAAGGCCCTCGCCGGCCTCGCCGCCGCCATCGGCACCCTGATCCCCCAAAACGCCAGCGCCGCCTTCCTCCACACAGGCGGCCTGCCCACGCTTTTGCAGCACGCCGATGCCCTTCTCCCTCCCCCGTTCACGGGGGAGGGCCGGGGTGGGGGCATCACGCGCGATTCCTGATGCCGCCTGGCGCACTAGATGAAGCTCTCTTGCTGACGCCCCCGCGGAAGCGGGACTCCACCGCGCGGCGTGTCGCGCGGGCGGGAAGGTGGGCCCCCGCTTTCGCGGGGGCGACAGCGAAAGCGTCAGAACCTCAGCCGGCTGCTATGCCTCACTCCGCCTCCACCCTGTACAACGGCACCAGCGCCAACCGCCGCAGCGCATTCCGCGCCAGCGCCTCGATCTCCCGCCGGTCCGTCGTGTCCGGGTCCACCGCCACCCACGCCGCGCTCAGCCGCCGCCAGAACACCGCCAGGTCCACCAGCCGCGCCCGGAACACCTCCTGCTCCTTGATCAGCCGCGTCGGCGCCTCCAGCGGCATCGGCTTGCGCATCGCGCCGACCGCCTGCGCGAGCAGCAGCTCCGCCGTACGCCGCGGCCGCCCGATCTGCGGCAGCAGCGCCTCCAGCGCGCGCGTCAGCAGGTCCCCCGCCCAGCGCCGATCCGCCCCCAGCGCCTCGCGGGTCCGCCGCAGCATCTTCTCCATCGCCGCGTAATCCGGCTGCGACGCTGCGGCCGAGAGCACGCGGGCATGCGCGTTCGCCAGCCTCTGCAGCCGGCGCGCGAGCGGCGCCATCGTGCCCATCGGGAACCCGCCCCCCGTGATGCAAGCGGCGATCGCCGTCTCGAACATCGCCGGTCCCGGCGGCACGCGGCGCATCGCCTCCGCCAGCGCCATCCCCTCCTCGCCGGCGGTCGTCGCCAGCCGCTCCACCAGCGCGCCCGTCGCGGCAAAGAGGTGGTGCTCGTCCGGCACTTCCGACTCCTCGTCCAGCAGCGTCGGCGGCAGCGCGTCCCCGGCCTTGATCCGGTCCACGCAGCGCAGCGCGGCCGGGATCAGCCGCAGCAGCCGGAAGTCCCGCGTGCCCGGCGCGATGTCGAACAGCCGGTGCGCGCTCTCGATGTCCACGACCATCCGCAGATGCGCGAAGGCCCGCACCACGCCGATGCTGCCGCCCGGATCGCGTTCGAACGCCAGGCCCGGCTCGCGCATCCACGCCGCCTCGAACTCGAGACGCGGCGGCGGCCACGCCTCTCCCTCCGGCACGCCGGGGAAGCGCACGGGATCGAAGCTGCGCGGGTCCGGCAGCCGCTCGGGCGTGACGGGCGCCATGAAGGCGCCGGGATCGGGTTGGGCTGGCGCGGCGGACACGAATCCAGATTGGGCGCGCGTCGGTTAACGAGTGGTGCGCACCACCGGATTGACGCGCGCCGTGCCGCCGGGCGACCAATGCGCCCGCGTTCCGTGGAGTCTCCTCATGCGCCGCCGCGCCATACTCGCTGCATGCCCGACCGCATTCCTCGCGGCCTGCGCCTCCACCACGCCCGGCCCCGCACCAATCCGCCTGGTCTTCTTCGAGGATGACAGCATCCGCCTCGGCCCCAACGCGACCGCCGTGGTCGCGGAGGCGGCGGCCGAAGCCGCACGCGCCCCCAATGCCGCCATCCGCGTCGCCGGCTACGTCGCGCCCGAACCCGGCGTGGCGCCGGTCGTCGCCCTCTCCCGCGCCCGCGCCGAAGCCGTCGCCGCCGAACTCGTCCGCCTCGGCGTCGCGCAATCCCGCATCCAGGTGCAAGGCCGCGGCGGCACCACCTTCGACGCCGAAGCCCCCGTCGAAGCCCGCCGCGTCGAAATCCGCATCGGCAGCTGACCCGCCCGAAAAGCCCTCTCCCCTCGCGGGAGAGGGTTGGGTGAGGGGGCATCACCGCGCTGAGTCGGCAGCTGACCCGCCCGAAAAGCCCTCTCCCCTCGCGGGAGAGGGTTGGGTGAGGGGGACGTGCAGGATATGGCGCAAGCTCACCCCACTCCCCCACCCCCTGACACGATCCGCCCGCGCAACCCGGGCTGACGCGATCACGCCGCCGTGGCATCGGACCACATGCCCTATGACGGCCGATTCGCCGGCGATCCGTTCACCGTCCTCTCCCGCATCTTCGGCCACCCCGGCTTCCGCGGCCGGCAGGAGGAGATCGTCCGTCACGTGATGGGGGGCGGCTCCGGCCTCGTCCTCATGCCGACCGGTGGCGGCAAGTCGCTCTGCTACCAGGTGCCCGCGCTCTGCCGCGAAGGTGTGGGCGTCGTCGTCTCTCCGCTCATCGCGCTGATGGAGGACCAGGTCGCGGCACTCCGCCAAGCCGGCGTCGCCGCCGCCGCGCTGCACTCCGACCTCCCGGAAGGAGAGGCCCGCAAGGTCTTCGCGGACCTGCACGCCGGCGACCTCAAGCTGCTCTACGTCTCGCCCGAACGCCTCGCGCTCGAAGGCATGCTCTCCCGCCTCGAGAGCCTCCCCATCGCCCTCTTCGCCGTGGACGAGGCGCATTGCGTCAGCCAATGGGGCCATCACTTCCGCCCGGAGTACCGCGGCCTCGGCGTGCTGTCGCAGCGCTTCCCCCGCACGCCGCGCCTGGCGCTGACCGCCACCGCCGATCCCCGCACCGTCGAGGACATCCGCGCCCAGCTCGGCCTCGCCGCCGACCCCGTCTTCCGCGGCGGCTTCGACCGCCCGAACATCCGCATCGAGGCGACGCCGCGCGAGACCGAACGCGCCCAGCTCCGCGCGCTCATCAAGGAACACGCGGGCACGCCTGGCGCCGCCATCGTCTATTGCGGCACCCGCGCCCGCACCGAATCCACCGCCGAATGGCTGCGCGCAGACGGCCACGACGCGCTCGCCTTCCACGCCGGCATGGATGGCGGCGCCAAGCGCGACGCGCATCGCCGCTTCGCGCGCGGCGACGCGGTGATCATGTGCGCCACCATCGCCTTCGGCATGGGCATTGACCGCCCGGACGTGCGCTGGGTGACGCATCTCGACCTGCCGCGCTCCCCCGAGAGCTGGTACCAGGAGATCGGCCGCGCCGGCCGCGACGGGCTGCCCGCCCGCGCCCTGCTCCTCTACGGCGCCGGCGACATCGCCCTCGCCCGCCACCGCATCGAGGAGAGCCCCGCCGACCCGTCGCAGAAGCGCATCGAGCGCAACCGTCTCGACGCGATGGTGGCGATCGCCGAGGCCGCCACCTGCCGCCGCGCCCTGCTGCTGCGCTGCTTCGGCGAGACGCCGGAGAGCGAGAGCTGCGGCAATTGCGACATCTGCCTGTCGCCCCCCGGCACCTTCGACGGCACCGTCGCCGCCCAGAAGCTGCTCTCCGCCGTGCTGCGCACCGGCCGCCGCTTCGGCGTGGCGCATGTGGTGGACGTGCTGCGCGGCCGCCTGACCGACAAGGTCGCGCAATTCGCCCATGACCGCCTGCCCACCTTCGGCGTCGGCAAGGACCTCTCCGACTCCGCCTGGCGTTCCGTCGCCCGCCAGCTCGTCGCCCGCGGCGCGCTGGACGTGGCGATCGAGAACCACGGCGAGCTCGTCCCCACCGACGCCGCGCGCCCGATCCTGAAGGGCGAGACGACGGTGGTGCTGCGCGAGGAGCTGCGCCGCGATCCGCCGCCCCGCCCCGCGCGCGGCACCTCCGCGGCTCCCGTCGGCGACCCGCTCTTCGATCGGCTGCGCGAATGGCGCAAGGCCGAGGCGCAGGCCCAATCCGTGCCCGCCTACGTCATCTTGCATGACCGCACCCTTGCTGAGATCGCCGCCAGGCGCCCCCGCACCCTCGACGCCCTCGCCGAGATCCCCGGCATCGGCCGCACGAAGCTGGATCGCTACGGCGCCGGCGTGCTGCGGATCCTCAGCGAATGAGAGTCGGTTGCAACTGACCGCCCGATCAGGGTATTCTCGGCCCCGCAAGGAAAGGGCCGCCCGGTGGAATACATCTGCCTCTGCAACGGCATCACCGACGAGCAGGTGCGCCGCGCGATCTGCTCCGGCGCCTGCCGGCCGAGGGACGTTTACGAGGCCGCCGGCCACCGTGCACGATGCGGCAAATGCACCCGCGACATCGCCAGCATGATCCGCACCCCCCCGCCGCCTGCTCCCTCCCCCGCTTGCGGGGGAGGGCTGGGGTGGGGGCAAGGCGCAAACTGAAAAGATTCCGCGCCCGCCCCTTCTCTTCTGCTACGCTGCCTCTCGCCACCGGGCGACCCGCGTCCAGCACCACCCCGGCCTATTTGTCCGAAGCCGACAAATCCGTTCAGATGCGCTGACGCAGAAAATTGCGCGGTAAACCTCATCCGCCCTCCAGAAAATCCATCAACACCCGCACTGACTGCACTGAATCCTCCTCCATCGGCACATGCCCCACCCCCGGCAGCACCACCAGCCGGCTGTCCTGCAACTCCCGCGTGTAGTCCGCCGCGTGCGCCACCGGCACCATCCGGTCCGCCTCGCCCCACAGCAGCAGCACCGGCGCCGCGATCAGCCGCAGGATCGGCTCCGGCGGCACCAGCACCGTATCCGCCGTCCGGTCCAGCACCGCCTGCCGCACCCCCGGCGCCAGCAGCATGTCGCGGTAGCGTTCCAGCACCTCCGGCGGGATCGCCGCCGCCCCGCCCGCATAGGCGGCGCCCAGCGTCGCCCGCAGCAGCGGCCGCGGCGCCGTGTAGGGCAGCAGCCGCAGCAGAGGCGGGATCTCCAGCCGCCCGCCGTACTCCCGCCCCCCGCTCACGAACCCGTCCGGCGCCATCAGCACGAGCCGCCGCACCCGCTCCGGCCGCTCCGCCGCGAAGCGCCAGGCGATGCGCCCGCCCATCGAGCTGCCGACCACGTCCGCCCGCGCCACGCCCAGCCGGTCCAGCAGACGGGCCATCAGCGCCACCGCCCGCTCGTCGGAATAGTCCCGCGTCGGGTCCGGCCCGGTCAGCCCGAAGCCCGGCAGGTCCAGCCGGATCACCCGCCGGTCGCGCTCCAGCACGCGCGCCCAGTCCTCCCAGGTGTGCAGCGAGGAGCCGAAGCCGTGCAGCAGCAGCACCCCCGGCCCGTCCCGCGGCCCGGTGTCGCGGACATGCATCCGCAGCCCGTCCACCTCCTCGAACCGGCTCGGCGGCGCCGCATACTGCGCTTCCAGCGACGCGCGCGGCTTGTCGGGGTCGTAGGCCCAGGCGAGCCCGGCGACGACCAGCGCCAGCAGCACCGCGCCGATCCAGCCGAGCACCCGCGTCCAGCGCCTCGGGCGCCGAGCTGCCACCGGCCTCACCTCGCCGGTCACGCCGTCCCACATCGCGAGATACCTCCGCCCGGCACAACGCCAGCGCGGCCTGCGGCGTTCGTTCGCCCGCCGGCGCTCACGCCGGCTGCAGCCGCCCCTCCGCCACGCGCAGCCCGCGGTCATGGAAGCGCGCCACCGCCTCCCGATGCGCGATGGAGAGGATCGTCGTGCCGGCCAGGCGCTCCCGGAGCAGCCCGTACATCGCCGCTTCCGCCGCAGGGTCAAGGCTCGCCGTCGCCTCGTCCAGGAACAGGACGTCAGGCTTCACCAGCAGCGCCCGCGCGAAGGCGAGCCGCTGCTGCTCCCCGCCCGACAGCCGCCGGTCCCAGGCATCCTCGTCGTCCAGCCGGTCGGCGAGCGGCCCCAGACCCACATCCGCCAGCGCGCCCCGCACCGCCGCATCCGGCACGCCCGACGCATCCAGCGGGTAGCAGACCGCACGCCGCAGCGTGCCGAGCGGCAGGTAGGGCCGCTGCGGCAGGAACAGCGCCCGCGCGCCTTCCGGGATCCGCACCGTCCCCCGCGCGAAGGGCCAGATGCCCGCGAGCGCCCGGAAGAACGTGGACTTGCCGCTGCCCGACGCGCCGCTCAGCACCACCGCCTCGCCGCGCGCGAGGCGCAGCGACGCGCCCTCCACCAGTGCGCGCCCATCCGGCAGCGAGAGCGACAGGCCCTCCGCCGAGACCGCGTCATCCGGCGCCGGCTCCATCCGCACGCCGCCGTCGCTCGCCCGCGCCGCGGCGATGGCGTGGGTGAAGCCGGTCAGGCGGTCCACCGTCGCCCGCCACTCCGTCAGCTCCCGGTAGTTCGTGACGAACCACGAGAGCGCGCCCTGCACCTCGGAGAAGGCGAAGCCGGTCTGCTGAAGGTCGCCGAAGGTGATGCGGCCGGAGAAGTAGCCGGGTGCGGCGACCGCGATCGGGAACACCGTCGCGACCTGGCTGAAGCCGGCGGTGTAGAAGGTGAGCCGCTTGGTCGCGACCATGATGTTCCACCAATTGTCGATCAGCGCGCGGAACCGCGCCGCCAGCGCGCGCCGCTCATCCGCCTCGCCGCCGTAGAGCGCGACGCCCTCCACGTTGTCGCGCACGCGAACGAGGCCGTAGCGGAAATCCGCCTCGACGCGCTGCTGGAGGAAGTTCAGCCGGATCAGCGGCCGCCCGATGAGGTGCGCGAGCCAGGTGCCGATCACCGAATAGAGCAGCGCGACCCATACCAGGTATCCCGGGATGGGCACGCCGAGCACCTCGAACGGGCCGCTGAGTGACCACAGCACGAAGACGAAGGAGAACAGCGTGACCACCGCGCTCACCAGCCCGAGGCCGAGGATCAGCGTGTTGTCCACGAACAGGCGGATGTCGTCGGCGATGCGCTGGTCCGGGTTGTCGGTCTGCGGATCGGTCAGCGCGATGCGGTAATACGCCCGGTCGGCCAGCCACTCGCCCATGTAGCGTTCCGTCAGCCAGCGCCGCCAGCGGATCTGCAAGGCCTGGCGCAGGTAGAGCGAATAGACGGCGATCAGGATGTAGGCCGCGGCGATCACGCAGAAGCCCGGGAACCAGGTGCCCTCTGCCTCGCCGCCCAGGAAGATCAGCGACCAGAACGTCCCGGCATCGCGCGCCTGGAGCGCGTTGAAGAAGGCGCGCTGCCAATAGCTCAGCAGCACGGTCATGCCGACGATCGAGAGATTGAGCGCGACCACAGCGCCGAGCAGCAGCAGCGCCCGCCCGCGCTCCTCGCTGACCCAGTAGGGCCGCGCGAGCGCCCAGGCGTCGCCGAGTGAGGAGCCGAGCCGCCGCATGCCGTGTCCCTTCTCTCTCCCCCCGAAGAAGGGGGGTGCGCGCTACTTCGCGCCGCCTAGCCTCGCGTCGAGGATCGCCCGCCAAGCCGCCACGCGGCGCGCGTTCACGCCCATGTCGGAGTGCCCGATGAGGCTGCGCGAATACAGGAACAGCCCAGCGCCGCCCGGCAACTCGACGATCGCGCCGTTGACCAGGTCCGGGAAGTTCAGCCAGCGCGTGCGCGAGACCCATTGCGCCTGACGCAGCCCTGGCCATTCGGCCATCTTCCACACGCGCTCCATGCCCTCCGCCAAGCCGCGCAGCGCCTGCCACGCGGCATCGGGCGCGAGCGGCAGCAGCGGCACCGTCTCGTGCCGCTCCGCCGTGGCGCCGGGCGGCGCGGCGAGATGCGCGTTGGGCGAGGCGGGCAGGCGCAGCGTCGCGAAGTCCACCGGCGCCGGCGGCGGCAACCCGTGCGGCCCGCGTCCCAGCATCATGCCGATCATTCAGCCGCCCTCCACGACGCGCAGCCGGATCACGCCGCGGATCTCGGCCGCGGGGTCAACGGGCTTGCCCTTGCGCAGCACCTCGATGCGGCCTTCGCGCGCCAGCCGGATCGCGGCTTCGCGCACCGGCATCATCAGCCGGCGCCACGCCGTCTCATCCGGTTCCAGCGCGCGCGCCACCTCGCTCGGGCAGATGGACTTGCCGGCGCCGCGCGCCGCCGTCTGCCGCAGGATTTCCTCTGCGATCGCGTCGGCCATCGCTACGGCACCAGCCAGGTGGCGACCGGCGCATCGCCGTGCCACTCGAACCGCGCGCGGCGATGTCCGGCTGCGTCGAGGTCGAGCCATTCGAGGCGGTCGAATCCCAGCAGGATCACCCGGAAGACCGCGCGCCCGGCCTCGGTATCCTCCGGCGCCGCCGGCGGCGCCGCGACCGGCGTGCCCGGGCCCGGCTCGACCGAGTAGATCTTGCGCGACGGCGCCCGGCTGCCCTCCCAGCCCATGCGCGCAACGCGGTCATCGCCATGCACCGTCGCCCGGCCGGTGAGCCGCACCTGCACGCCCGCATCCGCATCGTAGAGGTGCAGTTCGCAGCGCGGCTCCGCCCGCAGGGACGCGACCTTGCCGGAGCGCGCATCGGTGTGCAGCCGCAGGCTCCGCGCGGCCGCGTCGAAGCCGCGCAGCACGAGCGAACGCGCTTCCGGCGCGCCATCGGGCGACACGGTCGCGAGCGTCGGGACGTGGAAGGCGGAGCGGCGATCCGCCACGCCGCGCGCGAGGCGCGCGAAGGCATCCTCCAGGCAGGCCGACAGCCCCGGCGTCACGACCGCGCCATCACCGCGCCGAGCGCCGCACCGCTCTCCGCCGCCGCCTCGGCCCGCGCCGTGATGCACCAGTCGCCCGCCGCACCCAGGCCACGCGCCGGGTCCCAGAGGCACGGCGCGCCGAGCGGTGTCTCGACATTCGCGTAGCGCCAGCGATGCGCGGCCGAGTAGAGCGCCCCCGGCAGCGTGCCGCCGGCCAGCACCGCGAAGGCTTCGAGCAGCTTCGGCGCGACCTCCGCCGGCCGCGCGTCCAGGTGCTCGCGCGTCCAGCCGGCCGCGGCCTGCACGACCCAGCACTCGGTCTCCGCGTCGCGGCCGGGCTTGGAGCTGTCGCGCGCCGCCCAGGCGATCGGGCCGGCCTTGAGCGGGACGGCATCGGGCAGGTTCACCTGGTCCTCGAAGGCCGCCATCAGCGTCCAGCACGGCGCCATCCGCACCATGTCGAGCACGCGCCCGAGATGCGGCGCGACGCCGGCGAGCAGGGCCGCGGCCTGGGGCGCCGGCACGGCGAGCACGAGCGCCTCGAACGGACCTTCCTCGGCCGGCGCCTCTCCGGCCTGCGCCTTGGCCGCGGCCGCGTGCCGCAGCGTCCACGCGCCCGGCCCGCCGCCGATCTCCGTCACCTCGCGCGCGAGCGTCACATCCAGCCCATCCGACAGGGCGCGCGGGATCGCGGACATGCGCGGCACGCCGACGCGCCGCGTCTCGTCGGTCCAGGGCTTGGCGTTGGTGGCGTCGAGCGTCGCGCGGAACAGCGCACCGTGGGCAGTGAGGTATTGCGCGCCGTGATCGAAGGCGAAGGTCCGCCCGCCCGCCTCCACCCGCCGCGTCGCCACGCGCCCGCCGGGTGCGCGCCCCTTGTCGAAGAGGCGCGGCACGAGGCCATGGGCGGCAAGCGTCCTGGCGCAGGCGAGCCCCGCCAGGCCGGCACCCACTATCGCAACGGAGCGGATCGCCATGCTGCCTGTATGCCGCCTCGCGGCGCCGGCGGGAAGCGGTTCAGGCGGCTGCCGCCTGGATCGTGCGGACCGGCATGCCGACGACGCGCACGCCCCGTTGCAGGCGAAGGGCGGCACCGAGGATCAATCCCGCGCGACACCAGGCTTCCGCACGCGCCGCGCCGATATCGAGCGCGGCGCCAATCTCGGTTGCCGCGAGCTCGCCCACCGCGACGGTGACGGGCCGGTCGCCGAGGTCGCTGTCGGGATCCAGTTCCCGCGCCGGCCGTCGCGCGATGGCGGGGCTGTCGAAGTCCACCGCGTTCGCGATCAGCGTCGCCGCCGCATCCGCGGTCGCGGCATCGCGCGCGAGCACGGTGACGGCATCCGCGATGCCCAGCGAGAAGGAGCGCCCGTGCCGCCCGGATGTGGCAACGCCGCCGACGCCCGCATCGGCGGTGACGCGCAACGCACCGTCGAACGCACTCTCCCTCCCCCGCCAGGCGGGGGAGGGTCGGGGTGGGCGAGCAACGAGCGCCTCCCCCGCCATCCCGATCAACAGCGTCTCCCCAGCCCCCGCGAACACCGCGATATCGCCCCCATCGTTGACGTAAGCGCGCGTCATCCCCGGCGCCGCCGCCCGCATCGCCGCCATCAGCTCATCCGCGACCGCGCCGGCCACCGCCGCCATCGCCGTGACGAACACGCCCTGCCGCGCGAAGGGCGCGCAGCCGCGCAGCATGCGGCGGGCGACCGGGCCGTTCAGCTCCGTGTCCTCCGACACCGCACGCCGCAGGATCGGCAGCTCCGCGACCAGCTCCTCCAGGATCGTGCCGAACCGCGCCGTCGCGGCGCGCTCCGCCGCGCGCACCGCCCCCGGATCGCCCCAGGCGCGCAGCACGACGTCCATCGGCCCGTGATTCAGGTGCAGCCGCTCCCCATGCAGCCGCTGCGCGATCATGGCGCGCCGAAGGGCCAGGGATTGCCGGGCTTCCAGCCCTCCAGCCGCAGCCCGTCGCCGAGGCCGCGGAGCAGCTCCTCGACCGGCACGATCTCCTCCATGTGCCCGCCGAGCCGCGCGTAGAGCTCGCGCGGCAGCGTGAACTCGATCGGTGCGACGAGGGCGGGGGTGGGCACGTAGCCGAAGGCGTTGCGGGGCAGGCGCGTGACGTCCGCCATGACCGTGATCCCGCCGCCCGGCCAGACATGGGCCGGCGCGCCGCCCATCGTCACGCGCGTCTCGCCCGCCGCGACGGAGCGCGTCAGCAGCACCGGGTTCGCGGTGACGCCGGCGCGCAACGACCCGCCGGCGCCGGCCATGAACAGCACGGTGCAGAGCGAGGGTTCGCAATTCTCGCCGATGCGGTCCACGACCGCGCGCACCGCCTCCGGCATTTCCGCCGGCAGGGGCCGCAGCGCCGCGTCCAGCACGCACCACATCGCGTCCTCGCCGGTGGTGGAGGTCAGCAGCAGGCGCAGGCCGGGCCAGGCGATCGCGGGGTCAATGGACTCGATGATCGAGAGCGGATCGGCGATGTCGGTGCCGCCCCAGCCGAGGCCAGGCTGCGCGACCTGGAAGTAGCGCCCGGGCGTGGAGCGGCGGCCGCGCACGCGGATGCCGGTCGGCCGCATGCCCAGCACCTTGCCCGCCTGGTGCTCGCTCAGCACGCCGGTGATGTGGTCGTCCACCACGATCACCTCGTCGGCATGGCCGAGCCATTGCTGCGCGAAGATGCCGACGGTGGCGCTGCCGCAGCCGACGCGCATGCGCTGCTCGGGCCGCCCGTCCACCACGGGCGCCGCGCCGGCCTGCACGCGCACGGCATGGCCGCCCTCGATCTGCAGCTCCACCGCTTCGCCGGCGCAGAGCGCGAGCAGCGTCTCGCAGGTGACGTTGCCCTCGCGCTTCGACCCGCCGGTCAGGTGGCGCACGCCGCCGAGGCTCAGCATCTGGCTGCCGTATTCGGCCGTGGTGACGTGGCCGACCCTCTCGCCCTTCGCGCGGACGGCCGCGGCCTCGGGGCCGAGGTGGCGGTCGGTGTCCACCTTCACCTTCACGCCGCAGTAGCTGAAGATGCCCTCCGTCACGACCGTCACCGTGTCCACGCCGGCATGCGTGCTGCCGACGATGAAGGGCGCGGGCTTGTAGTCGGGGTAGGTGGTGCCGGCGCCGATGCCGGTGACGAAGGCGCGGGCGGGATCGAGCAGCGCCCCGTCCCAAGCATCCTCCGCGAAGGCGACGACGGGGCCGCCGGCCTCTATGATCTGCGCAAGCGCCAGCGCCGGATCGGTGCGGATCAGCATCCCACCCTCATTCGCGTAGCGGGAGCACGCGCCCGCGCGCCCCGGCCGGATGCGGCAGAGCACGGGGCAGGCATCGCAGCGGATGATGCCGTCGCCTTCCGCCTGGCCGAACTTCAGCGAGCGTGCCTCGACGCCGACTCGGCCGCTCATCGCAGCGCCTCCCACAGCCGATGCGGCAGCACGGGCACGCGGCGGATCGTCACGCCGGTCGCGTGGCGGATGGCGGAAAGGATCGCCGGCGCCGTCGGCACGAGCGCGGGCTCGCCGACGCCCTTCGCGCCGAAGGGGCCTTCCGGTTCGGGATCCTCGATCAGGTGCACGCGGATGCGCGGCACGTCGCCGGCGGTGGGGATGAGGTAGTCGTGCAGGTTCTCCGTGCGGCCGGGGATGAACTCCTCCATCAGCGCCAAGCCGAGGCCCTGCGCGATGCCGCCGTGGATCTGGCCGAGGACCAGTGTGGGGTTGATGGCGCGGCCGACATCCTGTGCGGCGACGATTTCCTCCACCTTCACCGTACCGAGCGCGGTGTCCACGCGCACCAGCGCGACCTGCGCGGCGAAGCCGTAGGTGGCGTAGGGGATGCCCTGGCCGTCGGCGTCGAGCGCGGTCGTCGGCGGGTCGTAGGCGCCTTCGCCCGCCACATCGTCGCGGAGCGCGATCTCGCGGCGGCCGGCGCCGTCGTGGATGACCAGGTGCGTGCCGTCGAGCGCGAGGCGTGCGTCGTCGCCGGCATTGGCGAGGGCGAGCAGCTTGCGGCGCAGGTCGCGCGCCGCCTCGTAGGCGGCGCGGCCGCTGACGAAGGTCTGGCGGGAGGCGGAGGTCTTGCCGGCATCGTGGGTCAGCGCGGTGTCGCCGATCACGAAGCGGAAGTCGGAGAGCGGGAGGCCGAGCGCATCGGCGCAGACCTGGGCGATGACGGTGGTGCTGCCCTGGCCGATATCCACCGCGCCGTTGAACAGCGTCAGCGTGCCGTCGCGCGCGAGCACGACGCGCATGCGGGACGGGTTCGGCAGCGCGGTGTTGCCGCAGCCGTACCACATGCACGCGATCCCGGCGCCGAGGCGGTGCCGCATCTCGCCGGCGTTGTGCGCGGCAACGCGGGCGAGCATCGCGTCCCACTCCGGCTTCAGCGCGTCCAGGCATTGCGGCAGCCCGGCAGAGGCGTGCAGCACCTGGCCGGAGGGCGTGGCATCGCCATGGCCGATCGCGTTGCGGCGGCGGATTTCCCAGCGGTCGAGGCGGAGCCGTTCGGCCAGGTCGTCCACCAGGGATTCGGTGGCGATGGCGGCCTGCGGGACGCCGAAGCCGCGGAAGGCGCCGGCGGGCGTGTCGTTCGTGTAGATCGCGCGCGTGCTGACCCGCACGTTCGGCACGCGATAGGGGCCGGAGGCGTGGACGGGCACGCGGTTCGCGACCGTCGGGCCCCAGCTCGCATAGGCGCCGGTGTTGAAATCGGCGTCGAGCGCGTAGGAGGTGAAGCGGCCCTCGGTGTCGGCAGTCAGGCGGGCGCGCAGGATCGCGGGGTGGCGCTTGGTGGTGGAGGCCATGCTTTCCGTGCGCGAATAGGCGATGCGCACGGGCCGGCCGACGGCGCGCGCGGCGACGGCGAGCAGCGGCTGGACGGAGACGTCGAGCTTGCCGCCGAAGCCGCCGCCGCAGGCGGTCGGGCGGATGCGCACCGCGTCCTCCGGCACGCCGAGCACGCGCGCGGTCTCCTCGCGGTCCATGTAGGGGGCCTGGGTGCAGGCGGCGATTTCCATGCCGATGCCGTCCTCGGCGGGGATGGCGTGGCCGGCTTCGGGTTCGATGTAGGCGTGCTCGACGAAGGCGGTGCGGAAGGTGCCGTCGGCGGTCGCGGCGGCGTCAGCGCGGTCCATGTCGCCGCAGGCGAGGCGGCCGCGCACCAGGATGTTGCCGGGGGCGTGCGCGTGAAGCTGCGGCGCGTCACCGGTGACGGCGGCCTCGGTGCCGTGCAGGGCGGGCAGGGCATGCCAGGTGATCGGAAGGTCGGCGTCGCGCGCGGCCGCGACGGCTTCGCGGGTGCCGACGAGGGCGAGGACGGCCTCGCCGCGAAAGCGGACCAGGCCCTCGGCGAGCACGGGCTGGTCCTTCAGGTTCGGCATGATGCCGAAGGCGTTCACGCCGGGGATGTCGGCGTGGGTGAGGATGGCGTGCAGGCCGAATCTGGCCCGTGCGGCGTCGAGGTCGCCGAGCGCGAAGCGGGCGCTGGCGTGCGGCGAGCGGACGACCCGCAGCCACAGCGCATCCGGCGGCGCGGCATCGGCGCCGAAGAGGTCGGTGCCGAGCACCTTGGGTGCGCCGTCCAGCCGCGCGATCGGGGCACCGACGGCCTCGCCGGCGGCCGGCGCGGCTGTTAGCGCAGGAGCGGCGTCCAGCACGGCGTCCACGATCTTCTGGTAGCCCGTGCAGCGGCACAACACGCCGCCGACCGCATCCTGCACCGCCTCGCGGCGGGGCACGGGATCGCGTTGCAGCAGGTCGGCCGCGGCCATGATCATGCCGGGCGTGCAGATGCCGCATTGCGCGGCGCCGTGCGCGAGGAAGGCGCGGCGCAGCCGGTCCAGCAGAGGGTGCGCGGCCTCGATCGTGGTGATGCGGGCGCCTTCGGCCTGCGCGGTCGGCACCAGGCAGGCGCAGGCCTGGGCGCCGTCGAGCAGCACCGTGCAGGCGCCGCAATCGCCGGCCTCGCAGCCGACCTTGGTGCCGGTCAGACGCAGCACGTCGCGCAGCGTGTCGGAGAGCGGCGCGAAGGGATGCGTCTCGACCTCGACGCGGCGGCCGTTGAGGGTGAAGGCGATCATGCCAGCCCTCGCAGCAGGTCGCGGAGCAGCGTGAGCGCGGCGTCGCGGCGGTAGGCGGCGGAGGCGCGGATGTCGTCAATCGGCGTCAGCGCGGCGAGGTGCGCGGCAGCGGGTATGTCGGCGGCTTCGCGCAGGTATGCTCCCTGCAACGGTGCTTCGAGCGCCGGAAGGCGCTGCGCGACCGCGGAGCAGGCGCCGATGGCGAGGCGGGCTTCGACGATGCGGCCGGATTCGGAGGCGATCACGCCGGCGGCCATGGCGACGGAGATGACGAGATAGCGGCGGGCGCCGAGCTTCACGAAGCCGGACCTCGCCTCGGGCAGACGCGGCACGAGGATCGCGGTCACCATCTCGTCGCGGTGCAGGGCGGTCGCGCGATACCCGGTCAGGAAGTCGCGCAGCGGGATGGTGCGCCATCCGGCGGTGGAGGCGAGTTCCAGCGATGCGTCCAGCGCGAGCAGGTTCGGGATACCGTCGCCGGCGGGCGAGGCGGTAACGAGATTGCCGACGAGTGTGCCGCGGTTCTGAACCTGCTCGCCGCCGACCTCCTTCGCCGCGGCCTTCAGCCCGTCGAACAGCGGCGGCAGCGATGCACGGCGCAACGCGGACCAGGTGACGAGGGCGCCGAGGCGCCAACCCACGGCGGTCTCCTCGATGCGGTCGAGGCCGGGGAGGGCGGTGATGTCCAGCACGTCGCGATGCGTCGGGTCGCCCCAGGCGCGGCGCGCGGCATGCGCGGGATAGATGTCGGTGCCGCCGGCGATCACCGCCACGTCCTGCGCGCCGCGGATCGCCAGCGCGTCGTCGAGGCTGCGCGGGCGGTGGTAGGCGATCATCGCCGGCCCCACAGGCGCTCGGCATCATCCGCGGTGTAGTAGCCCCGAGCCACGTCGCGGCGGATCAACTCTGCTTCGCGCTCGCGCGGGTCGCCGTAGCCGCCGCCGCCCGGCGTCATCACCTCCACGCGATCGCCGGCCCGCAAGCGCAGGCCCTGGTCCTTCGACAGGTGCTCCGGGGTCGTCGTGATGCCGCCGCGGTGCAGCCGCACGACGTTCGGCGCGCCGTCACCGCCGCCGAGCACGCCGGGCGGGCCGAAGCGGCCGTGATCCATAACGAAGCTCGCCCGCGCCTCGCCGCGCAGCAGCTCCACCTCGTAATGCACGCCGAAGCCGCCGCGGCGGCGGCCGGCGCCGCCGGAGCCCTCGCGCAGTGCGAAGCGGCGGAACAGCACGGGGTAGTACTGCTCCATAACCTCCACGGGCGCGGTTCGGCTGATGCCGATGGTGGAGCAGCCATTGGTCAGCCCGTCCTCGCGCGCATTGCCGCCGTAGCCGCCGCCGGTGATCTGGTACATCACGTAGCCGGCGTTGCGCGCCGGATCGAAGCCGCCGAGCGCGAAATTGCCGGAGGTTCCGGCCGGCGCGGCCCACAGCTCGTCGGGCAGCGCCTGCGCGAGCGCGAGGAACACCGCCTCCGCGACGCGCTGCGAGACCTCCGCCGCGCAGCCGGAGACCGGGCGCGGGTAGCACGCATCGAGGAAGGTGCTTTCGGGGCGGATCACCTCCAGCGGCTCGAAGGTGCCGGCGTTGATGGGCACGTCGGGGAAGACGTGCTTGACGCCGAGATAGACCGCCGAGCAGGTCGTGGCCCAGACCGAGTTCATCGGCCCCGCGCAGGGCGGGGAGGAGCCGGCGAAGTCGAAGCGCAGCCCGCCATCGGCCTTCGTCACGGCGAGCGCGATTCGCAGCGGCTGGTTCACGACACCGTCGGAATCCACGAAGGCCTCACTGCGATAGGTGCCTTCGGGGATGCGGCGGAGCTCGGCGCGCATGCGCTCCGCGGCGAGCGCGCGAATGCCGGCGATGGCCGTGCGCAGCGTCGCGGCGCCGTGGCGCGTGATGAGTTCGGCGAGCCGCGCCTCGCCGACCAGCAGCGCGGCGGCCTGCGCCTTGATGTCGCCGATGCGCTGCTCGGCGACGCGGATGTTGGACTGGATGATGGCGAGGATCTCCCGGTCCAGCTCGCCGCGCTTGAAGAGCTTCACCGGCGGCAGGCGCAATCCTTCCTGCTCCACTTCGGTGGCGTGGGCGGAGAAACCGCCGGGGACCATCCCGCCGATGTCGGGCCAGTGGCCGGTGTTCTGCAGCCAGCAGAACAGCTCGCCCTCCACGAAGAACGGCTTCGCGAAGCGCACGTCCATCAGGTGCGTGCCGCCGAGATAGGGGTCGTTCACGATGTAGATGTCGCCTGGCTGCGGCGGCGCCACCGCGCCCTCCCGGATCAGGCGCGCGAGATGCGCGGCGGAATGCGCCATGGTGCCGACGAAGACGGGCAGGCCGAGCTCGCCCTGCGCGATGAGGTCGCCATCGGGGGCGTAGATGCCGTCGGACCGGTCATCGGCCTCCGCTATCACCGGGGAGAAGGCAGCGCGGGAGAAGGCGATGTCCATCTCGTTGCAGACCTGCTGCAGGCCCGCGGCGATGACGGCGAGGGTGAGCGGATCGGTCATGCGTGCACCCGGATGCGTAGGTTGCCGAGCGCGTCCACGCGCGCGTCCGATCCAGGTTCCAGCACCGTCGTGGCGTCCGCCTGCTTGAGGATCGCCGGGCCGGCGATCCGCGCGCCTTCGGGCAGCCATTCGCGCTGCCAGACGGCCGCCCGGTTCCATTCGCCGGCAGCGTAGAGCCCGCGCGTGCCGATCCGCGCCGCGTCGAGCGACCTTCGCGCCGAACGGTCGAGAAGTGCGTCCAGCGCGAAGGGCGGGCGGCGCCCGATGACGGTGGTGTTCAGGTTGACGAGCACGGCGCGGATTTCCGGCAGGCGGATCTGAAAGCGGGCGAAGTACGCGGCCTCGAAGGCGGCCTGCACCTCGGCGCGGCGGATGTCGGCGCGGGGCAGGGCGACGCGGATCAGGTGGGTCTGGCCGCGGAACTGCATATCGGCGGAATGCTGCACGACAGCGTCCTCCACCTCGCCCGGCTCGGCAAGCACGCCGGCGAGGCCGCGTTCGCGCTGCGCGGCGAGAACCGCGGAGATCTCGGCTTCGTCCAAATCATCGAGGCCGCGGTTGAGCGTGTTCACGAAGTCCTGCCGCAGATCGGCGACCAGGCAGCCGAGGGCGTTGGTCAGGCCAGGGCGTGCGGGCACCAGCACCTCCGGGATGCCGATCTCGCGCGCGAGCGCGACGGCGTGCAGCGGGCCGGCGCCACCGAAGGCGAACAGCACGAAGTCGCGCGGGTCGTGCCCGCGGGAGAGCGAGACGGTGCGGATCGCGCCGGTCATGTGGACGTTGGCGAGGCGGATCGCCGCTTCCGCCGCCGCTTCGACGCCGAGGCCGAGCGGTTCGCCGATGTCGCGCGCGAAGGCGGCCCGCACCAGGGCCAGCGGCACGGGATCGCGCACCGCCAGCAGCCGCGCCGGATCGAGGCGGCCGAGCACGAGGTTGGCGTCGGTGATCGTCGGCCGCGTGCCGCCGCGGCCGTAGCAGATGGGGCCGGGATCGCTGCCCGCGCTCTCCGGCCCGACGCGCAGCATGCCCGCCCGGTCCAGCCCGGCGATCGAGCCGCCGCCGGCACCGACGGTGCGCACATCCACCATGGGCAGATGGATCGGCAGGCCGTAGGCGATGGAGAGCTCGGCCGAGACCTCCGGCACGCCGCCGGCGATCAGCGCGACATCGGTGGAGGTGCCGCCCATGTCGCAGGTGATGGCGTTGCGCAGCCCGGCACCTGCCAGCGTCGCCGCCGCCGCCATCACGCCGGAGGCCGGGCCGGACATGACGGTCTTCGCGGCTTCCCGCGCCACCAGCCGCGCCGGGACGGTGCCGCCATTGCCGTTCATCACCAGCAGGTCGCGGCGGTGGCCGCGCGAAGCCAGCTCCTCCCGCAGGCGATGGAGGTAGCGGTCCAGCACGGGTTGCACGGCCGCGTTGACCGAGGCTGTCGTGCCGCGTTCGTATTCGCGGAATTCCGACAGCAGCTCGTGGCCGAGCGTGACATAGGCGTTCGGCCAGATGCCGCGCACGATCTCGCCGGCGCGCTGCTCATGCGCGGGGTTGGCGTAGGCGTGCAGGAAGTGGATCACCAGCGCCTCGCAGCCGGCTTCCAGCAACGATCGCGCCTCGCGCGCGACAGCGTCCTCGTCGAGCGGAGTCACGACCGTGCCGCGTGCGTCCATCCGTTCGGCGACCTCGCGGCGCAGTTCGCGCGGGATCAGCGGTTCGAAGCTGCCGGTCAGGCCGTAGGGGCGCGGGCGCGTGCGTCGGCCGAGTTCCAGCACGTCCCGGAAGCCCGACGTGGTGATCAGGCCGACCCGCGCGGTCTTGCGTTCGAGCACCGCGTTCGTGGTGGCGGTGGTGCCGTGGATGACCAGGTCGAGCGAGGCGGGATCGCTGCCCGCCGCGGCGATGGCCGCCAGCACGCCATCCGCCTGGTTCGGGGCGGTGGTCGGGACCTTGGCGTGGCGGATCGTCCCCGCCTGATCCTGCATCAGCAGGTCGGTGAAGGTGCCGCCGACATCAATGCCCGCCACGCGTCGCATCTCAGACCGTCAGGTATGCATCGCGGACGCGCTCATCCGCTTCCAGATCCGCCATCGCGCCAGCATAGCGGATTTCGCCGCGTTCGATGACATAGGCGCGGTCGGCGACAGCGGCCGCGAAATCCAGGCTCTGCTCGGAGAGCAGCACGGCGATGCCCTCCGCCTTCATGCGGATCACCGCGTCCGTCATCTGCTCCACGATGACGGGCGCGAGGCCTTCCGAAGGCTCGTCCAGCAGCACGGCGTCCGGGTTGCCCATCAGGGTGCGCGCGATGGTGAGCATCTGCTGCTCCCCGCCGGACATCGAAGCCGCGGGGCGGCCGCGCATCTCCGCCAGGTTGGGGAAGATTTTGAACAGCCGCTCCGGCGTCCAGGGCGGGCGGCCGCCGCGGGCCGTGCGGCGGCCGACGTCGAGGTTCTCGAAAACGGTGAGGTCGGTGAAGATCCGCCGGTCCTCCGGCACATAGCCCAGGCCGAGGCGGGCGATGCGGAAGGGTGGCAGGCCGGCGATCTCCTGCCCGAGGAAGCGGACGCGGCCGGCGCGCGGCGACAGCAGGCCCATGATCGCCTTCAGCGTCGTGGACTTGCCCGCGCCGTTGCGGCCCATCAGCGCCGCCACCTCTCCCCGGCGGAGTGAGAGGGTGACGCCGAACAGGACTTCCGCCGGGCCATAGCCGGCGTGCAGGCCCTCGACCTCCAGCATCGCGTCAGCCATGGGCGGGCCGGCGGGCGCGCAGCGTCGCCCGGTTGGCGGCAGCATGGCCGGTGGTGCCGAGATAGACGCGCTTCACTTGGCTATCCGCGCGCACCTCGTCGGGCGTGCCGGCGGCGATGATCTCGCCGCGCACCAGCACCAGGATGCGGTCGGCATGGGCAAAGACGGCGTCCATGTCGTGCTCGGTGAACAGCACGCCGATGCCCTGGTCGCGCGCGATCCCGGCCGTGAGTGCCATGAGGGCGGTGCGCTCGCGCGGGGCCATGCCGGCCGTCGGTTCGTCCATCAGCAGCAGGCGCGGCGCGGCGGCGAGCGCGATGGCGAGTTCCACCCGCTTCACGTCGCCATAGGCGAGCTCGCCGATCGGACGATCCGCCGCCCCGTCCATGCCGACGCGGGCGAGCAGGGCCAGCGCCTCGTCGCGGTAGAGCGCGGCGGCGTGGGCGAGGAGGTTGCGGGTGCGGCCGGCGGCGGCGATCAGCGCCATCTGCACGTTCCCGGCGACCGACATGGAAAGGAAGGCCTGCGCCACCTGGAAGGTGCGGCCGACGCCGAGCCGGCACACGGCGCGCGGCGGCAGGCCGGTGATGTCCTGGCCGGCGAGCATCACGCGGCCGGAATCCGGGCGGAGCTGCCCGCCGACCATGTTGAAGGTGGTGGATTTGCCGGCGCCGTTCGGCCCGATGATCGCAAGCATCTCGCCGCCGGCGAGTTCGAAGGTCACGTCCCGCGCGGCCACCACGCCGCCGAAGCTCTTGTTCAGTGCCTCGGCCGCCAGCAGCGTCATGCGCGGATGGAGCCGTAGGTGCCGCCGAGGCCGCGCGGGAACAGCAGGACGAGCGCGATGATCGAGGCGCCGAGGAAGAAGCGCCAGAAATCGGTCAGCGGCATGAACACGTCCTTGATGGCGTGGAACGCCGCCGCGCCGACGACCGGGCCCATCACGGTCTGGATGCCGCCGAGCAGGATCATCGCGAGGAAATCCACCGAGAGCGGGATGGAGAGCAGGGTGGGATCTATCGAGCCTTTCGAGAAGGCGTAGAGCCCGCCTGCCAGCCCAGCCGCCGTGCCGGCGAGGGTGAAGCCGAGCCAGCGATGCGTGCGCACGTCCACGCCGATCGCGTCGGCGCGCGGTTCGGAATCGCGGGCGGCGCGGAGCATCGCGCCGAAGGGCGCATAAATCACGTGGCGCAGCGCGAGGATCGCGGACAAGGCGCAGGCGGCGACGAGGTAGAAGTAGGTCCCCCGCGACGCGGCCCAGGATGAGGGCCAGACGCCGACGACGCCGTTGTCGCCGCCGGTGACCTCCACCCATTGGAAGCAGACGGCGTAGGCGATCTGCGCGAAGGCGAGGGTGAGCATCGCCAGGTAGATGCCGGAGAGGCGCACGACGAAGAAGCCGAAGGCGGCGGCGGCGAGACCGCCCCCGAGCGGGGCGGCGAGGAGCGCGGGCTCCATCGCGAAGCCGGCCCGCGTCACCAGCAGCCCGGCGGCGTATGCGCCGAGGCCGAAATAGGCGGCGTGCCCGAAGCTGACGATGCCGCCATTGCCGACGAGGAAGTTCAGCGAGAAGGCGGCGAGGGCGAAGATCAGCACCTCCGTCGCGACCTTCACCGTGTAGGCGTCACCGAGCAGCGGCAGCGCCACGGTCGCGACGAAGGAGATCGCGAGGATCGCGCGCTCGACCGTGCCGAAGGGCTTCGGGTGCAGGATGCCTTCCGGCATCGCCGCGCGGCCGGCCGCGGTTTCCGGCCGCCCCAGCAGACCCCACGGCTTCACGACCAGCACGGCCGCCATCAGCAGGAACACCAGCACCAGCGTGATCTTCGGGAAGATCAGCACGCCGAAGGCCTGCAACTGCCCGATCAGCAGCGCGGCGAGGAAGGCGCCGGTGATGCTGCCCATGCCGCCGATCACCGTCACCGCGAAGACCTCCGTGATGATCGCGATGTCCATCTGGCCGGAGGCCGAGACGCGCGGGATCTGCAGCGCGCCCCCGAGCCCCGCGAGGAAGGCGCCGAGGAACAGCGTGCCGGTGAACAGCAGCGCCTGGTTCACGCCGAGCGCGCCGACCATCTCGCGGTCGCGCGTCGCCGCACGGATCAGCACGCCGAAGCGCGTGCGGTGCAGCAGCAGCCAGAGCAGGCCGAGCACGGCGGGGCCGACGAAGATCAGGAACAGCTCGTAGGCGGGGAAGCGCTGGCCGAGGATCTCGACGCCGTGGCGCAGCCCAGGCGCGCGCGGGCCGGGAATGTCCACCGGGCCCCAGATGCGCAGCACGGCGTCCTGCACCATCAGCACGACGCCGAAGGTGGCGAGGAGCTGGAACAGCTCCGGCACGCGGTAGATGCGGCGCAGCAGCAGCACCTCCATCGCCACGCCGAGCAGCCCGACGACGACGGCGCTGGCGACCACGCCGGCGAAGAAGAGCGCGGGCGAGCGGTCCACTTCCAGCAGCCACGGCACGATCGTCACGGCGACATAGGCGCCGAGCATGTAGAAGGAGCCGTGCGCGAAGTTGACGATGCGGGTGACCCCGAAGACGAGCGTGAGGCCGGAGGCGATGACGAAGAGGGACGACGCGCTGGCGAGGCCGGAGAGGGATTGGACGAGGAGGAAGGAGGGCTCCACTAGGCCGAACGCCGCGCCGCGCGCACCTCCTCTTCCGGGAACATCACGGTCGCGCCGTCCACGTAGCGGGCGTTGCGCATCGTGCCCTGGCGGCCGCGCAGCACCGTCTCGCCCACCCAGGTTCCCATCGTGCCCTGCTGGTCCAGGCCGCGCATCGTCACGTCGCCGACCACGGTGTCGGTCTTCAGGTCGCGCAGCGCGTCCACCAGCGCGTCGTTGTCCAGGCTGTTCGCGCGGTTGAGCAGGTTGGCGATGACCTGCACGGTCACGTAGCCCAGCAGGCTGCCCTTGCGCGGCGTGTCGTTGAAGCGGGCGCGGTAGGCCTCGACATAGGCGCGGTGGACCGGCGATTCGACCTGCTCCCACGGGTAGCCGGTGACGATCCAACCCTCCGGGCATTCGTCGCCGAGCGGGATCATGTATTCCGGCTCTCCGGTCAGCAGCGAGAGCACGAAGCGGCGTTCGAACAGGCCGCGCGTGTTGCCCTCGCGCACGAAGGCGGTGAGGTCCGGGCCGAACAGCACGTTGAAGATCGCGTCCGGGCGCGCGGCGGCCAGCGCGCCGACGGTGGCGCCGGCATCAACGCGGCCGAGCGCGGGATATTGCTCCGCCACGATCTCCACGTTCGGGATGGCGGTGCCGACCAGGCGCTTGAAGTTGGCCGCGGCCGATTGCCCGTACTCGTAGTTGGGCGCGACGATCGCCCAGCGCCGCTGCGTGCGGCCGCGCGCGGCTTCGACAAGCATGCGCGTCTGCATGTAGGTGCTGGGCCGCAGGCGCCAGGTGTAGCGGTTGCCCTGCGCCATCGTCAGCGCATCGGTCAGCGGCTCCGTCGCCAGGAACAGGCGGCGACGCTGGTTCGCCAGGTCCGCCACCGCGAGGCCGACATTGGAGAGGAAGGTGCCGGCGATGAAGGCGACGTTCTCGCGCGTCAGCAGGTCCTCCGCCACGCGGACGGCGTCGCCGGGGGTGGAGCCGTCGTCGCGGAACACGAACTCCAGCGGCCGGCCGCCCATCACGCCGCCGGCGCGGTTGATGGTGTCGGCCGCGAGCTGCATGGCGTTGCGGTAGGGCACGGAGAAGGCGGCCATGCGGCTGTAGGAGTTGAGTTCGCCCACGCGCACCGGCGCGCCCTGCGCGCGGGCGGGGCGCAGCCCGACCAGGGCCGCCGCACCCAGCGCCGCGCGGCGCGAGATCCTCAACGCATCCATGATCCAGCCCTCATCCCGGTGGTCGTTGCCGCGCATCCTCGCCGTCCCGGCAACGCGGGTCCAGAGCGTTTCGGTGCATACCCCCTCTCGCAACGCCGCGTGGGCCGGGTAGGATCGCCGCGGGGAGGACATGAAGATGCCCAGGATCGCTCGACGCACGGTGCTCGGCCTGGCGCTGGCCGCGCCGGCGCTGGCCCAGCAGGCGGCACGCCCGATCCGGCTGATCGTGCCCTTCGCGCCCGGCGGCGGGTCCGACACGCTGGCGCGGCTTCTCGCACCAGCCTTGTCGAGCGAGTTGGCGGCGACGGTCGTGGTCGAGAACCGCGCGGGCGCCGGCAGCCAGATCGGCGCGGAGGCGGTGATGCGCAGCCCGCCGGACGGCACGACGCTGCTGCTCGGCGACACGCCGCTGGCGACCATCCCGGCCTTGCAGGTGGCCGCCGGCCGGCCGGCGCCGTTCGACGCGGCGGCGGATTTCACGCCGGTCTCGGCGCTGGCGGCGGCGCCGGCCCTGCTCGTCGTCGCGGCGAATGCGCCGTGGCGGGACCTGCGCGCCTTCCTCGACGCGGCGCGTGCCCGGCCGGGCACGCTGAACGTCGCGTCCGGCGGCGTCGCGACCAGCACGCACCTGATGATCGAGCTGATCCGCCTTAACACCGGCGTGCAGATCACCCATGTGCCCTACCGGGGCGCGGGCGCCGCACTGGGCGACCTGCTCAATGGCGGCGTGCAGGCGAGCGTGCAGGCGATGGCGACCGGCGGGCCGATGATCGCCAGCGGGCAGATCCGCGCGATCGGAGTCGCGGCGGAGGCGCGCAGCGCGCAACTGCCGGAGACGCCGACCTTCCGCGAGCAAGGGGTGGAGCTGCTGGCCTCGTTCTGGTGGGGCCTGCTCGCGCCGCCTGGCCTGCCGGACGCGCAGGCGCAGCGCCTGCACGCGGCCGCGCAGGCGGCGATGTCAAGCGAGGCGGTGACGGCGCGCATGCCGGCGCTGGGTCTGGAACGGCTTCAGCTCGGCCCGGCGGAGTTCCGCGCGATGCTGGCACGCGACACGGCGCGGTGGCGGGAGGTGGTGCAGGCGGCGGGGATCAAGCCGGAATAGACGATCTATTCCGCCGCCAGCCGGGCCGGGTCCAGCTGTGCGATCTTCTCGTCATACGCGCGGTAATCGGCCCAGAGACGCGGCAGGTCCGCCTCGAACAAGCCGCGGGTGATCCCGGCGGCGAGGCGCGGCACGGCGTAGACCATCGCGTTGATCGAGGCGCCGGCGGGGCCGAAGGACATGGTGGTGGAGATGCCGAACAGGTGGATGTCGCGGATCCACGGCGTCGCGCCCGGCTCGCGCTCGACGAAGGCGTAGTCGCGCGACAGGTAGGGGAAGTCGCTCAGCCGCTCGTCGCGCTCGGGTTCAGGCGGCGCGTAGCGGTCGCGCCAGCGGGCGATGTTGGCGTGGAACTCCCGCAGTATGGGGACGGCGGCGAAGTCCATCCGCACGCCGGTGCCGCAGATCAGGAAGTCGGCCGCGAAGTCGCCGCGCGGCGTGGTGATTTGAACCTGTCCTTCTGAAACCCGCGCGCCGGTCCAGGGGCGCCCGATCTCCATGCGGAAGTTCGGGAAGCGCGCGACGCGGTCCCAGGTGTCCTGCGGGAAGGCCTCGCGCAGGCCGAGCACATGCGCCATGAAGCGCCAGCGCCACTCGTCCGGCACCTCGTGGATGTGCTGCAGGAACGCCGCGAAGGTCAGCCAGCGATAGGGCTGCACGAGCTGCGGCTCGGCCCGGCGGCAGAACAGCACCACCTCCTTCGCGCCGGCTTCCAGCGCCGTCGCGGCGTTGTCGAAGGCCGAGGCGCCGGCGCCGAGCACGGCGACGGCTTTGCCGCGCAGCGCCGCGAAATCCAGATCGTCCGCCGAATGCGCGCGCAGCTGCGCCGGCAGGGCGGCGACGAAGTCCGGCATCCACCATCGCCCCGCATCCTCCTGCCCCGTCGCCAACACGACCTTGCGGGCGAGCATCGCACCCGCGCTCGTCTCCACGCGCAGGCAGGGCAGGCCGTCATCCGTGCGCGCGGGCGAGATCGCGCCGGCCTCGACTCCGTTGCGGACGGGCACGCCGGTCACGCGCCGCAGCCACAGCAGGTAGTCGTTCCACTTCTCCTTCGGGATCAGCTTCAGGCGGTCCCAATCCGCCACCCCGAACGCCGCCTCGTGCCAGGCTTGGTAGGTGAGGGAGGGGATGCCGAGGTCGGGGCCGCTCTGATCCTTCCAGCTCCGCAGGTTCGGCATGCGGGCGTAGGTGAGCCAGGGGCCTTCCTTGCCCTCCGCCGCGCGATCCACCACGAGGATGTTGCGCACCTTTTCGCGCAGCAGGGCGAAGCCGGCGACGACGCCGCACTGCCCGGCGCCGATGATCAGCACGTCCAGCACCGGCTGGCCGCCGCAGGTCTTCGGCTTCAGCCACTCCATCCGCGGATGCGCGATGAGCGCGAGGTCGCGCGCGACATCGGCTTCCAGCTCGGTCAGGGTGCGCGCGGCAGGCAAGGCGGTCTCCACTCCGGTTGTGCCGTGTCCGGCGTCACAGGGTGCCCGCACGGGGTGCAGGTCGTGGCCGCGGGCCGGCAAAGCTCATCTACGGCTTCTTGCCACGCAGGCAAGATTCCGGCCACGCTTCGCCCATGCCGGAGAACGAGCTTCCCCGCGCCGCCGCCCTCGCCCCGTCGCCAACCTGGTGGCGGCGATGGGAACTGCCGACCTGGGGTGTGGCCGCAGCGATCTATGCGAGCTGGTTCGCGCTGGTCTGGTTCCACGCGAGCATCCCCTGGCCGATCCTCGCGCTGCTGGGCGGCTACGTGCTGGCCTGGCACTTCTCCCTGCAGCACGAGGCGATCCATGGCTGGCGCAGCATCCCGCGCCCGCTGCGCACCGCGGCCGTCTGGCCGCCGATCGGCGGGTGGTGGCCGTTCGAGCTCTACAAGCGCAGCCATACCGCGCATCACCGCAACACCGTGCTGACCTACCCCGGCGAGGATACGGAGACGCAGTATCACCGGCGCGAGGACTGGTCGGGCTATTCGCCGGCCTGGCAGGCGGTGCTGCTGGCGAACCAGACGCTGCTCGGGCGGCTGCTGATCGGGCCGCTGCTGCGCCTGCGCAAGCTGGTGATCGTGGAATACGGCAAGCTCGCGCGGCGCGATTTCTCGGACGTGCCGGCCTGGCTGCGCTTCTTCGCCGGCCTGGCCGTGATCCTCTGGTTCGTGGGCGCGGTCGCGGGCATGCCGATCTGGAAATACTACCTGGTGATGGTGCTGCCCGGCATCTCCATCGGGCTGCTGCGCGCCTTCATCGAGCACCGCTGGGGCCCGACGCCCGGCGAGCGCACCGCGAGCGTCGAGAGCAACTGGGTCTTCGGCCTGCTCTTCCTCTGGAACAACCTGCACATCGTCCACCACCTCTACCCGGGCATGCCGTGGTTCGAGATCCCCGGCTTCTGGCGCCGCAACCGCGCGAAGCTGCTGGCGCATAACGGCCACTTCGTCTTCCGCGGCTATTCGCAGATCGCGCGACGCTGGCTGCTGCGCCCGGTCTTCGTGCCCGCGCACCCCATCCGCTGATCCAGCCTGGAGACCCCCATGCATCGCCGCGCCCTCATCGCCGCCACGCTCGCCACGCCGCTGGTGGCGCGCGCGCAGCAGGCCTTCACGCTCCGCTGCCACTCCTTCTCCTCGCCCACTGCGCTGGACCACACGCTGCACCTGGACCGCTGGGCGGAGCGGGTCGCGCAGCAATCGGGTAACCGCATCCGCGTGGAGATGTATCCGGCCATGCAGCTCGGCGGGCAGCCGCGCGACCTTCCGCAGCAGCTGGAGGACGGGGTGGTGGACATTATCTGGACCGTCCCCGGCTTCACCCCCGGCCGCTTCATGGGCACCGAGGGGCTGGAGATGCCCTTCATGAACACCGGCCGTAGCGCGACGATGTCGCCGGCCGCCTTCGAGTTCGCGCAGAAGAACCTGGCCGAGACCGAGTATCGCGGCATCAGGATCATCAGCATGCACACGACGGACCGCGCGCTGATCCACACCAGCCGCCGGCCCGTCCGCACGCTGGAGGATTTCCGCGGCCTGCGGCTGCGCGTGGCCGGCCGCTTCATCGGCGAGGCGGTGACGGCGCTGGGCGCCACCCCCGTCGGCATCCCGCTCGGCGGCGTGTACGAGGCGACGGCGCGCAACCAGGTGGACGGGTTCCTGATCAACTGGGCGATCACCCACCCGTTCCGGCTGTACGAGGTGGCGAAGTACCATACGGAACCGCAGGGCACCGGGCTGTTCCAGGGCATCCTGCTGACGCTGATGAGCGGCCGCAGCTACGGCCGGCTGCCGGCTGAGCTGCGCGCGGTGATTGACGCGAATTCGGGCGAGGCGCTGTCGCGCCAGCTCGGCGAGATATGGGACACGCAGACGCAGCAGGCAATTGACGCGACGCGGGCGGCGGGGAACGAGATCATCGAGGTCTCGGCCGCCGAGCGGGAACGCTGGCGGGGTGCGGTCGCGCCGGCCTACGAGGCGTGGATCGGCGAGATGAACCGCCGCAACCGCAACGGCCGCGCGCTGTTCGACGACATCCAGGCGATCGCCGCGCGTCACGGCCGCGCGTGATCCGCGCGCGGGAGGCGCTGGACCGCGCCGCGACGGCGGCCGCGCTGCTGGCTGGCGCATTGTTGATGGCGGCGGTGGCCGTCACGGCGGCGTCGGTGATCCGCGGTGCGGCGCTGAACAGGCCGATCCTCGGCGATTCCGAGATCGTCGAGATGCTGCTCGGCGTCGCCGTTGCGCTGTGCCTGCCGCTCTGCGAGATGCGCGGCGCTCATGTGCTGGTGGACTTCTTCACGCAGAAGCTGCCGCCGCGCGCGCTGGCGGGGCTGGACGCGCTGATGCGCGCGGTCGCGGCGGGCGTGGTCGCGGTGCTCGCGTGGCGCCTGATGATCGGCGGCTTCAACATGTGGGATCGCGAGCGGGAGACGATGTTCCTGCTGATCCCGTACTGGTGGGGGTATGCCGGCGCGGCGCTGGGCGCGACGCTGTGGACGGCGTGCGCGGCGTTCGTCGCGATTGAATCGGCCGGCAGGGCGCGCGGCGCGGCATGACGAATTTCGATATCGGGCTGGTCATGTTCGGTGGCGCGCTCGTCCTGATCGCGCTGCGCATGCCCGTCGGGATCGCGATGCTGCTGGTGGGCGGCGCGGGGTATTCGGCGATCTCCGGCACCGACCGGCTCTTCGCCACGCTCAACACGCTCACCTTCTCCCGCTTCTCCTCCTACACGCTCTCCGTCATCCCGCTGTTCCTGCTGATGGGCGACTTCGCGACGAAGGGCGGCATGAACCGGGCGCTGTTCCGCTGCGCGCGGGCCTGGATGGGCCATTGGCGGGGCGGGCTGGCGGTGGCGACGATCGGCGGCTGCGCGGCCTTCGGCGCGATCTGCGGATCGTCGCTCGCCACCGCCGCCACGATGAGCCAGGTGGCGGGGCCGGAGATGCGGCGGCACGGCTATTCGCCCGCGCTCGCCACCGGTACGCTGGCGGCCGGCGGCACGCTCGGCATCCTCATCCCGCCTTCCGTCATCCTGGTGATCTACGCGATCTACACGGAGCAGAGCATCGGCCTGATGTTCGTCGCGGCCGTGATCCCCGGCCTGATCGCGACGGCCGGCTACATGCTCGTGGTCAATCTCTACGCCCGCCTCTCGCCGGCCTCGGCGCCCTCCGCGCCGCGGCTCGGCTACGGGGAACGCCTGCGCGCGACGGCGGAGGTCTGGCCCGTGTTGCTGGTCTTCGTACTCGTCGTGACGGGAATGTACCTTGGCTGGTTCAGCGCGACCGAGGGCGCGGCGATCGGCGCGGCGGCGACCTTCCTGCTCGCGGTGACGCTCGGCGGCATGCGCTGGCAGGGGCTGCGGGAAAGCCTGCTCTCCACCGCCGTCACCACCGGGCTGATCTTCCTGGTGCTGCTGGGCGCGGAGCTGTTCAGCGCGGCGCTCGCGCTGTCGCAGCTGCCGTCGCAGCTCTCCGCCGCCGTTGCGCGGCTGGACCTGCCGCCGACCGCGATTCTACTGGCGATCCTGCTGATCTACCTGGTCCTCGGCTGCTTCATGGAGAGCCTGGCGATGGTCCTCCTCACGCTGCCGATCTTCGTGCCCCTGATGCTCAGCCTGGATTTCGGGCTGGACCGGACGCAGGTGCTCGTCTGGTTCGGCATTCTCGTCCTGATGTCCGTCGAGGTCGGCATGATCAGCCCGCCCTTCGGGCTGAACCTGTTCGTGATCAACGCGATCGCGAAGGACGTGCCGATGGGCGAGACCTACCGCGGCGTGCTCGGCTTCGTCGCGAGCGACGGCGTGCGCATCCTGCTGCTGGCGCTGCTGCCGGCGATTAGCCTGTGGCTGCCGGGGCTGTGGTGACCTGACCTTCGCGATCTGCGACGATCAGGTCATGCGATACGAACCCGCCCCCCACGTCACGCAACATTGGGAGGTCCGCAAGCCCGCCGCGCGCGGCCGCCGCGGGGTGGTCGCGAGCCAGTCGCGCGCCGCGGCGGAAACCGGCATCGCCGTGCTCGACGCCGGCGGCAACGCGGCCGATGCGGCGGTCGCGGCCGCCTTCGCCCTCGCGGCGATGGAGCCCTGGAACTCCGGCCTCGGCGGCATCGGCTTCGCGCTGGTCGCGGCGCCGGGCGCGCCGCCGCGCAGCTTCGATTTCGGCCCGGTCTCGCCCGCCGCCCTCGACCCCCCCGCCTTCCCGCTGACCGGCCGCATGAAGCAGGAGCTGTTCTCCTGGCCGGAGGTGGAGGGCGACCGCAACATCCACGGCCCGCTCTCCTTCGCCGTGCCGTCGGCCGTCGCCGGCTACGCCGCGCTGCACGAGGCGCATGGCCGGATGCCCGTGCGCGACGTGCTGGCACCCGCGATCGCGCTGGCGCGGCGCGGCCTGCCGCAGGACTGGGTGACGACGCTGAAGGTCGCGGGTGCGGCGGCGCAGCTTCGCCTCTACCCGGAATCGGCGCGCATCTACCTGCCGAACGGCCTGCCGCCGGTCGCACCCTATGGCGGCAGCCCCGGCTTCTTCCGCCTCGGCGCGCTGCCCGACACGCTGGAGCAGCTCGCCCGCGCCGGCCTGCAGGATTTCCACGCCGGCGACATCGCGCAGGGCATCGCGCAGGACGTGCGGGAGATGGGCGGCGTGCTCTCCGCGGCCGATCTCGCGGCCTGCCGCGCGCGGGTCCTGCCGAGCGTCGCCGTGCCGTGGCGGGGCCGCACGCTGCACCTCTCCAACGGCCTGACCGCCACGCCGACCTTCCGTCGCGTGCTGGCGCTGATGGAGGGCGCCGACTGGTCGGGCGCCTCGCCCTCGCCGGCCTGGTACGCCGCCTTCGCCCGCGCGATGCAGACGGCCTATGCCGAACGCCTCGCCGGCATCGGCGAGACCGAGCCGCAGGGCGCCGAGAGCTGTACCACCCACCTCACGGCCTGCGACGCGGACGGCATGATGGTCGCGGTCACGACGACGCTGCTGTCGAGCATGGGCAGCCGCGTCGTGCTGCCGCGCACGGGCGTGCTGATGAACAACGGCGTCATGTGGTTCGACCCGCGCCCCGGCACGCCGAACGCGATCGGGCCGGGCAAGCGGCCGCTCACCAACATGTCGCCGGTGATCGCGACGGACGGGGCAGGGGCGCCCGTGCTCGGCCTCGGCGCGTCCGGCGGGCGGCGCATCCTGGCGGCGGTGTTCCAGATGCTGTCGCTCGTCGCCGGCTTCGGCATGGATCCGGAAGCGGCGGCGCATCTTCCGCGCCTCGACGTCTCCGGGCCGGAGGGGATCAGCGCGGACCGGCGGCTGCCGCCCGATGTGCTCTCCGCGCTCGCCGGGGTCGGCAGGGTCGAGCAGGTCGAGCACGCGGTGCTTCCGGTCAACTTCGCCTGCCCGAACCTGATCGCGATCGGGGCCGATGGCGGGCGGGTCGGGATCACCGACGTGATGTCGCCCTGGTCGGCTGCGCTCGCGCAGGGCTGAGCGGCACGCGCCTTGCAACCAGCCCGGGTGCGGGCGGCGCGCTCCCCTGCAACCCGGGCCGACCGCCCACCAAACAGGCAGCGCGCGACCCCCGCCTGATCACCGGGAGCGCAACCATGCTGAGCCGCCGCCACCTGTTCGGAGTGACCGCAACCCTCGCCATGCCCTCGCTGGCCCTGGCGCAGGGCACCTGGCCGAACCGGCCGATACGCCTGGTCGCGCAATTCCCGCCGGGCGGGCTGGTGGACACCGTCTCGCGCCTGCTCGCCCCGTCCATGTCGGCCGCGCTCGGCGTGCCCGTGCTGGTGGAGAACCGGGCCGGCGCCGGCGGCGTGATCGGCACGGACGTCGTCGCCAAGGCGCCGGCGGATGGCTACGCGCTGCTGGTCAGCCATGCCTCCGTGCATGTCTTCGCCACGGCGACGCGCCCGACGCTGCCCTTCGACCCGATCGGCGATTTCACGCACATGGTCCACATGGTGGAGGCGCCGAACATCCTGCTGGTCCGCTCGGCATCGCCCTTCCAGACGCTGGACCAGTACCTCACCGCGGCCCGCACGCGTCCCGTGCGATTCGGTTCCTCCGGCATCGGCTCCGCGCCGCACCTGCTCGGCGCGATGCTCTCGGCCGAGGCGCGGGCACCGAACCTGGACCACGTGCCCTATGCCGGCAGCGCGCCGGCGATGCAGGACGTGCTGGCGAACAACATCGAGAGCATGGTGGACCCCATCACCACCAACGTGCAGCAGCTTCGCGACGGGTCGCTCCGCGCGCTCGCCGTCTCCACGCCGCAGCGCCTGCCGGCCTTCCCGAACATCCCGACTTTCGCGGAGCTGGGCTTCCCAAAGCTCACCTCCGCGCAATGGCTCGGCCTCTCCGCGCCGAAGGGCCTGCCGGCGCCGATCACGGAGCGGCTGACCGCGCTGATTCCGCCGATCCTCGCGCGGCCGGATCTGATGGAGCGCTTCACCTCGCTGCAGACCTTGCCGCGCAGCCCGTCGCCGACCGGCGATGCCTTCGTCGCCGTGATGCGGCAAGAGATCGCAGAATGGACGGCGGTGGCACGCCAGTTCAACATCGTGGTCGCCTGACGCCGTTTCGTGTCACCTTCCCCTCGCCGGTCCCTCGACGGGCCGGGCCAGAGGGGAAGGAGACACCATGCACATCCATCGCCGCGCCTTGCTGCGCGGGGCAGGGGCCGCTGCCGCGCTCGCCTCGCCCGCTTTCGCCCAGCAGCGCGAGCCGACCGGCCGCTACCCGGACCCGTCCGTCGTGCCGCTCGACCCGTCCTTCAACCGCTACCGCCTGGCGTTGGCGGCCGTGGAGCGGCTGGCCACCGGCTTCCGCTGGAGCGAGGGGCCGGTCTGGATGGGCGACAGCCGCGCGCTGATCTGGTCGGACATCCCGAACAACCGGCTGATGCGCTGGCACGAGACGACCGGCCGCACCGACATCTTCCGCGAACCCGCCAACAACTCCAACGGCAACACGCGCGACCGGCAGGGCCGGCTGATCACCTGCGAGCACCTGACGCGCCGCGTGACGCGGACCGAACCGGACGGCGCCATCACCGTCATCGCGGACCGCTTCGACGGCAAGCGGCTGAACAGCCCGAACGACGTGGTGGTGAAGCGCGACGGCTCCATCTGGTTCACCGACCCGCCCTTCGGCGTGCTCGGCTTCTACGAGGGCGAGCAGGCGCAGCCGGAACTGCCGACCAACATCTATCGCGTGGACGGCACCACCGGCGCGATCACCGTCGCGACCGGCGATGTCGGCCGCCCGAACGGCCTCGCCTTCTCGCCGGACGAGCGGACGCTCTACGTCGTCGAGGCCGCGGCGACGCCGCGCGACATCCGCGCCTTCAACGTGGCGGAGGACGGCCGCCTGTCGGAGAACCGCATCTTCTTCCAGTGCCGCGACGGCGAGACGCCGGACGGCTTCCGCCTCGACGTGGACGGCAATCTCTGGTGCGGCTGGGGGATGGGCACGGCTGAGCTGGACGGCGTGCGCGTGATCAACAAGGACGGCGCGGTGATCGGCCAGATCAACCTGCCCGAACGCTGCGCCAACCTCGCCTTCGGCGGCCGCCACCGCAACCGCCTGTTCATGACCGCGAGCCGCTCGCTCTACAGCCTCTACGTCAACACCCAGGGCGTCGCCTACGGCTGAGACGCCCGCTCCTCCCTCCCCTGTTCACAGGGCAGGGCCGGGGTGGGGGGAATCGCGCGCCCACCTACCCCGCCTTCTCGCCGCACCACCGCGCCACCCCCGCATGCGTCCCGAACCACACGCCCGGCTGCGCCTTCATGTGCGCCACCAGCCGGTCCAGCAGCGCGATGCGGCTGCGGTGGCCGATGACGTGCGGGTGCATCGTCAGCAGGAACAGCCCGCCCTCGGCGTAAGCACCGTCGAACTCTGCGCGGAAGATCTCCTCCACGGCCGAGGGCGCGGTGTACGGGCGGAGCGCGGAGAAGCGGACGAAGTTGAAGTAGGGCGCGTCGTCCCTGATCCACTCCGGCGGAAGCTCCACGATGCCGGTCGGCTGGCCGTCATCCATCAGCTCGTACGGGTCGTCATCGGCCATCAGGGAAGAGTCGTAGAGCAGCCCCATCTCCCGGATGATCGAGAGCGTATCCGTGCTGAAATCCCAGGACGCGGTGCGGATGCCGACCGGGCGCTGCCCGCTCACGCGCTCCAGCGTGTCGGCCGCTCGCAGCGTCAGCTCCCGCTCCACGCCCGGCGGCAGCGTCGTGTTCGCCTCGTGGATCCAGGAATGGACGCCGATCTCGTGGCCCTCCGCCGCGACCGCACGGATCTCCTCCGGATGCAGCAACGCGGAGACGGCCGGGTAGAAGAAGCTCGCGCGGATGCCGTGGCGGTCCAGCAGCGCGCGGATGCGCGGCACGCCCTGGCGGTTGCCGTACTGCCCCTGGCTGATCCGCATCGGCGAGGTGTCGGCGTCGCGCAACGGGATCGTCTCGTGGTCCGCGTCGAAGGAGAGGGTGACCGCGCAGCGCGCCCCGCCCGGCCAGGCCCGCGGCCGCAGCGAACGCCCGGCGCGGGCGCGGCCGACGATCCGGCGCCACTTCTCCTCCGGCCATTCCCAGGGCTTCGGCGCGTCGTCGGTCATCGGGGTTTCCCTGTCTCCGGCCAGCGGCCATGCTGCCGCCCGATGCCGCGATCGGAAAGCCCTTGATGCCCGCGCCCACCGACCCCGCGCTGATGAGCGCGGAGCATCTTCTCGCCCTCTACGCCCGCCGCGCCCTCTCGCCGGTGGAGGCGCTGCGGGCCGTGACGGAGCGCATCGCGCGCCACAACCCCCGGGTGAACGCCTTCGCCGCGATGAACCCGGCCGCGCTGCGCATGGCCGGCGAGAGCGAGGCGCGCTGGATGGCCGGCCGGCCGCTCGGCCTGCTGGACGGCGTGCCCGCGACGGTGAAGGACCTGCTAAACCTGGCCGGCTTCCCGACGCGGCGCGGCAGCCGCACCACCGATGCGGCGCCGGTGGCGGAGGACGCGCCCGCCGTCGTCGGACTGAAGGCCGAAGGCGCCGTCATCCTCGGCAAGACGACGACGACGGAGTTCGGCTGGAAGACGCCCGGCGACTGCCCGCTGCACGGCATCACGCGCAATCCCTGGAACCCGCAGCGCACGCCCGGCGGTTCGTCCTCCGGTGCGGGCGCGGCGGGTGCGGCCTGCTTCGGCCCGCTGCACATCGGCACCGATGCCGGCGGCTCCATCCGCATCCCCGCGGCCTATTGCGGCCTGGTCGGCGTGAAGCCGAGCTACGGGCGCATCCCGCAATGGCCGCACGGCGCCTTCTCCGCGGTCGCCGTGGCCGGCCCGATGACGCGCACGGTGCGCGACGCCGCGCTGATGTTCTCGGCCATGGCGCGCCACGACCTGCGCGATCCTGTTTCGCTTCCCGATGCGCCGCGCGACTGGCGCGACGGCATCGAGGACGGCGTCGCCGGGCTGCGCGTCGCGCTCGTCCGCCGGTTGGGCTTCGATCCGCCGCTGGACGAGGAGGGCAGGGCGGCGCTCGACCTCGCGGCGAAGCTGCTGGAGGAGGCCGGCGCGATCGTCGAGGAGGCGGAGCCGGACCTGCCGGATACCCGCGCGATCTTCTCCCGCGTCTGGGGCGTCGCGCTGGCGCGGGTCTGGTCCTCGACGCCGGAGGAAAAGCGCGCGCTGCTGGACGCCGGCATCGAGGAGGTCGCGCGAGGCAATGCCGGCATGACCGCCGCCGAGTTCCTCGGCGCGGAGATGCTGCGCGTCGAGTGCGCCCACGCGATGGCGCGCTTCCACCAGCGCTTCGACCTGATCCTGACGGCCGCGACACCCACCGCAGCGTTCGCCGCCGATGCGCCGACGGTAAGGCCCGTGGAATCGCTCTGGCGCGACTGGGCGCCCTGGACCTTCGCCTTCAACCTGACACGCCAGCCGGCCATCAGCGTGCCCATCGGACTCGACGAGGCGGGCATGCCGCGAGGCGTGCAGGTGGCGGCGGCGCTTTACCGCGACGACCTAGCCTTCCGCGCCGCCCGCACGTTGGAGCGCGAAGCAACCCCACTCCCTCCCCCGTTTACGGGGTAGGGCCGGGGTGGGGGCACAACAAGCGCAAGCTGACGCCAACAGCCGAGAGCACCATGAACCGCCGCACGCTCATCGCCACCGCCGCGCTCGCGCCCCTCGCGGCGCACGCCCAGCCCGACTTCCCCGCGCGTGCCCTCACGATGGTCGTGCCCTTCCCGCCCGGCGGGCAGGCCGACCTTGCCGCCCGCCCGACGGCCGCGGCGATGGAGAAACCTCTCCGCCAACCCGTCATCGTGCAGAACCGCGGCGGCGCGGCCGGCGCCATCGGCAATGCCTTCGTCGCCCGCAGCGCGCCCGATGGCTACACGTTGCTGATGGCGCTCTCCTCGCTGGCCGTCATCCCCGAAGCCGAGCGGCTGTTCGACCGCACGCCGACCTACACCGCCGACGCGCTCGCGCCGATCGCGCTCGTCAACGCCGATCCGACGATGCTCGCCGTGCAGGCCAACGCGCCGTGGCGGAGCATCGAGGAGTTCGTCGCCGCCGCGCGCGCGAACCCCGGCCTGATCCCCTACGGCTCCTCCGGCACCTACGGCACGCTGCATGTCGCGATGGAGATGCTGGCCGCCGCCGCCGGCATCCGCCTGCTGCACGTGCCCTTCGGCGGCGCCGGCCCGGCCATCACTGCGCTGCTCGCGGGCCAGATCCAGGCGCTCGCCTCCGCTCCGGGCACGCTGACGCAGCACGTCCGCGACGGCCGTCTCCGCGTGCTCGGCTGCTGGGGCAGTCAGCGTGTCGCGGCCTTCCCGGAGACGCCGACCTTCGTCGAGCGCGGCTTCCCCGACGTCGAATTCTACATCTGGGCCGGCCTCTTCGCGCCTGCCGCGACGCCGGCCCCGGTGATGTCCCGCCTGCGCGACGCCGTCCGCGACGCCGTGCGGGACCCCGACTTGGTCCGCGCCTTCACCGCCGCCGGCGCGCCGGTGGCCTATCTTGACGCGCCCGACTTCGCCCGCTTCTTCGCGGAGGACAGCGCGCGCCTGGTGCGCGCCGTGCGGCGCATCGGGCGCGTGGAGTGACGCAGTTGGAACAGCAGATCCTCGATTGGCTCGCCGCGCAGAAGCCTGCCATGCTGGCCGCGCTGCGCGATATGGTGGACACCGACGGCGGCAGCTACGACAAGGCCGGCGTGGACGCGGTCGGCGCGCAGGTCGCCCGCTTCATGGCCGGGCACGGCATCCCCGTGCAGACGCTGCCGCAATCCCGCTTCGGCGATTGCCTGCGCGCCACCGTCAACGCCGAGGGCAACGCCGAGGGCGGCGGAGGCGGCAACGAGCGCCGCAACATCGTCCTCATGGGCCACCGCGACACCGTCTTCCCGAAGGGCGAGCCGACGCGGCGGCCTTTCACGATCGAGGGCGACCGCGCCTATGGCCCCGGCGTCGCCGACATGAAGGCGGGGCTGGTGATGAACATGTTCGTCCTCGCCGCCTTCGCGCGCTTCGGCGGCGCGCCCGGCCCGCTCGTCGGCCTGTTCACCGGCGACGAGGAGATCGGCTCGCCCGAAGGCCGCCCGGTGATCGAGGAGGAGGCGCGGAGCGCGCGGGTGGTGTTCAACTCCGAACCCGGCCGCCCCGACAACTCGGTCGTCACCGGCCGCAAGGGCGGCGTGTTCATGGCGATGGACATCGAAGGCAAGGCCGCGCATTCCGGCGGCTATTTCGAGCAGGGCATCTCCGCCATCGGCGAACTCGCGCAGAAGATCACCGCGATCCACGCGCTGACCGACCTCGCGCGCGGCATCACCCTGAACGTCGGTCTCGTCTCCGGCGGGCAGAGCGTCAACACCGTCGCACCCTCGGCGCAGGGCCAGATAGACCTCCGCTACGTGGAACCCGCCGACCGTGACGAGGTGATGGCGCGCATCGGGGCGATCATCGCCCGCAGCTTCGTCCCGGGCACGCGCGCGACGCTCTCGATCCGCGGCGAGTTCCTGCCGCTCACGCAATCCCACGCATCCGCGCGCGTGTTGGAGAGCTACGTCGCGGCCGCGCGCGACAGCGGGTTCGAGACGCGCGGCGCCTTTTCCGGCGGCTGCGCCGATTCCGGCTTCACGGCGGCGGTCGGCGCCCCGACGCTCTGCGCCGTCGGCCCGGTCGGCGGCAAGGCGCACAGCCCGGAGGAGTACCTGGAGATCGGGACGCTGGTGCCGCGCGCGCAGGCGCTCGCCCGCGCCATCCTGCGCCTCGACGCGGCGGGCGTGTGACATGGCATCGCCGCCGACCGAGCCGCCGCTGCTGCGCACCATCGCCATGCCGGCCGACGCCAACCCGAACGGCGACATCTTCGGCGGCTGGCTGATGGGCCTGATGGACCTGGCGGCCGGCAACGCCGCGGGCCGCCGCGCGCGGGGCCGCGTGGCGACGGTCGCGGTGGATGCGATGGTGTTCCACTCGCCCGTCCTCGTCGGCGACGAGGTCTCGATCTACGGCCGGATCACGGCGGTCGGCCGCAGCTCCATGCGCATCGAGGTGGAGGCCTGGCGGCGCGAGCGCGCCGACGATTCGGCGAACCGCGTCACCTCCGCCGTCTTCACCTTCGTCGCGATCGGCGCCGACCGCCGCCCCCGCGGCGTGCCGCCGGAGACGCTGCCGGCATGAGCGAACAGCCCTGGGCGCTGACCCGCGCGCACCGCATCCGCTGGTCGGAATGCGACATCTACGCGCATGTCAACCACGCCGCCTACCTGACGCTGTTCGAGGACATGCGCATCGCGCATTGGGAGGCGCTGACCGGCGCGCCCATCAACGCCGCCGCCTTCGGCCCGGTCGTCGCGCAGATCGAGGCGCGCTACCTCAGATCCGCCGGCTTCAACGACGATGTCACGCTCTGCGTCCGGGTCTCAGGCTTCCGCCGCACCTCCTTCGTGCACGAGTACACGCTGCTGAAGGGCGGCGAGCCCTACTGCACGGCACGCGCCGTCTGCGTCGTCACCCGCCAGGACACCGGGGAGAAGGTGGCGCTGCCGGAGGAGGTCCGCGCGAAGCTGATCGCGGAGGGTGCGGCCGCCGGGTAGGGCACATCGCCCGGAGGCGTGGATGGCGAAGCCGCTGCAGCGCCGCTCATGCCAGCCGACGCAGGTCTTGCCCATTTGCTGTCGCCCCCGCGAAAGCGGGGGCCCAACTTCCGGCAGTGCCGACACGCGGCGCTGTAGGTTCCCGCTTTCGCGAGACCTCTGCGAAATCAGCTGACAGTGGTGATGTGGTCTGATTCGCTGTCTCTGGTGTGAGGGAGTGGGTGAGATGGAGCAGCGGGGGTTTGCGGAGGCGTTCCTGCCGGCGGGTTTCGGGCGGAATGC